>SL_3KL_010_SEDDRAFT_10002678_pt1 | contig 16244 bp, 15 predicted proteins | sample SodLakKL_010_SED_2_FD_10381 | JGI IMG/M metagenome (IMG submission 10381) | reverse complement strand
AATGCGAGGGACCGGATTCGAACCGGCGAACACCTACATGAATAGGCCCTGAACCTATCGCCTTTGACCTGGCTCGGCAACCCTCGCGCCGTTGCTCTTTACTCTTTGCTCTTCTGAGGTATAAATATGTGCACTTCGATTCCAAAAAACCGGTGAAAAAGGGGATGCACGAAAGGGGGTACACCCTCCATCATAATCTCATCTCTCTACTCTTCAACAGGTCTCTTCGGATCTTTCCTGCCTGCAGGGTTCTCATCATCCCCGTTCTGGCCTGCCGCCCGTGCCATCTCCCGTTCCCGAAGCTCTGCCCGCTTGATCTTTCCTGAGATCGTCTTTGGAAGCTCGGCCACAAACTCAATCGACCGCGGATACTTATACGGGGCGGTCGTCTGCTTCACGTGGTTCTGGATCTCCTTGATCAGCTTCTCTGATGGCGTGCATTTCTCATGGAGGACGACGAATGCCTTCACCACCATCCCCCGGATCATATCCGGTGTCCCGATGACCGCCGCCTCCTGGACAGCCGGGTGCTCAAGGAGGGCCGACTCGACCTCGAAGGGACCAATCCTATAGCCGGAGCTCTTGATGACATCATCGTCCCGGCCGACAAACCAAAGATACCCGTCATCATCCCTGTATGCCTTATCACCCGTATAGTAGAACCCATCGACGAATGACTCGGCATTCGCCTCGGGATTATAGAGGTACTCCCGGAAGAGGCCGACCGGGCGGGGATTGAGCCCTATCGCAATCCTGCCGGGCTCGCCATCAGGGACCGGCTTCCCCTCCTCATCATGCAGTTCAATCTGCCAGCCCGGCGATGGCTTCCCCATCGAGCCGTACTTGCACTTCATCCCCGGGAAGGTCGCAATGCAGCAGACCGTCTCGGTCTGGCCGTACCCTTCATAAATATCGTGCCCGGTTCCTTCCCTCCAGATCCGGATAACCTCAGGGTTAAGCGGCTCCCCTGCAGAGCAACAGTGGCGGAGTTCAGAGAAATCAAACTTCCGGAGGTCTGCGATGATCAGCATCCGGTAGATCGTCGGCGGGGCACAGAAGGTGGTGATCCCGTACCGCTCGATCAGGGGGAGAAGCTCGGTCGCCTTGAACCGGCCCCGTATATCATAGACGAAGATGGCGGAACCGCAGATCCACTGGCCGAAGTACTTCCCCCAGGCCGCCTTTGCCCACCCGGTATCAGAGACCGTGAAATGGAGATCATTCTCCTTGAGATCTTGCCAGAATTGTGCCGTTATGATATGACCCAGAGCATAGCTCTGTTCATGCAGCACCATCTTCGCCTCCCCGGTCGTGCCGGATGTGAAGAAGATCAGGAGCGGATCGGTCGGCTTTGTCCTTCTGAGGCTCCTGAAATGGACCAGCGTCCGTGCAACGGGAGCAGGGTATGCCAGTTCGAATGGATAGCTGATCCAGTCCTCCCGTTCCCCGTCAACGACCATCTTCTGGGCAAGTGACGGGCAGGAGTCCTGCAGCCCCTCAAACTTCGGTGCATTCTCCATATCGGTGATGACCATCTTGAAGTCGCCTTCATTAATCCGATAGATGATGTCCTTTTTCGTCAGCATCGTCGGAGATGGTGCAAAGACCGCCCCAAGCTTCATCAGGGCAAGTGTCAGAATCCACCACTCGGGGATACGCGGAAGCATCACAAAGACACGGTCACCCTTGTTGATCCCAAACTTCAGGAGAATATTCGCCGCTTCATTTGAGAGGGTCTTCAGATCCCAGAAACTGTACTTCTTCTCTTCCCCCTTCTGGTTCACCCATATGAGAGCGAGCTTGTTTCTATCCTTTTCAGCCCAGGCATCAACGACATCAAAGGCGAAGTTGAAGAACTCAGGAAGATCAATCCTGAAGTCATCCCCCGCATCCTCATATACCCGGATGGCACTATCTCTTGCGATCATAAAACATCGGAGGTTAGTCTTTCAACCCATTTATTTGATCCGAAATGTATACGAGCCTCTAATCCTCCTGTTTGCAGGAGCTCCATCCTTGCATGATCCAAAAGGAGTGGAAGCAATAATTATATCCATCATAGAATGTTCCATCGCCAGAATAACAATACTATCATATACCCGAAGTGTCGAGGAGAGTGTATGCCGGATGTTGCAAGGGGAGAGATTGGACGGAGGGTATTTCAGCTGAAGAAGGAAAAAAGCGTCGAGGAGGCTCTTGCGATTATACGAAATAGTATCGCACAGGAGTGGCGATCGCTCACTGAAGAAGATATCCATTACATGCGAAGGATGCTTGGTGATCTCTGGGTCTATATCGATCGCACCACCTGGGAACAGTACTCCTTCTCCAGGCTGACGTGCCATGAGATCGGGATCATCATCCAGACGGGGAGATCTGTCTCAGAGGGGAGGATACAGGAGAAGGCGGCGATTGAAGAGATTTCAAAGCTCCTCTCTTCACATAAATGAGCAGGCTTGCAAACCTGACGCAACACCCTCTTCTTCTCTCTATTATCATTCTGAGATAACTATAAATAACGGGCTGTATATTATCCGGTATACTCAGGGATATCGCAACATGGGATCTGATCCTTTATGCACCAGGCACCAGAATATGGGTGTGGCGGCGAGTCACGTGTGATCGAACGGCTGAAACTCATAGCCATGGCCCGGTGTAATGACAGGATTGAGGAGGCGACGAAGCGACCGAAGAAGCGAGCCTCACCCCGGCCACCATCACATGGCCTGACCTCACTATTGCGATCCAGTCATGGACTATAACCCCGGATGGTGTCTCATGTCCCCGGAACAATCAGTGTTACAGAAGATACGGGAGAAGGAACTGGAGATCAGCGCACGAGTTGAAGCGATCCGATCCCAGTCTAACGCACGTGTCGAGCAGGCACAGCAGGAAGCCGGGGAGATTATCGAACGGTTGGATGCTGAGGGGAAGCTGGAGGCAAGGAAGTATTATACTGCTGAGATGGAGTCGATTCAGTTTGAGATTGAAGAAATGCATCAGGAGACCCTAAGGATAAAAGAAGACCTCCGGAAGAGCTGGGAAGCAAACCTCCCTCAGGCTGTTTGCCGGATCATCGAGGAAGTACTATCGGGATGAGATGGAACGATGCTTCAGAGAATGGTGAAAGTACAGGTCATCGGACCTGCAAAAGACCTCCACCGTATCGTGGATACCCTCTATACTGCAGGCACCATTCATCTTGAGGACTATTCCAGGGATATCTCGGTTGGTGATGCCATACTCAGCAGGGTCGAGGTCGGGGAGAGTGATACACTCTCCGGTCTCATCTCAAAGATTGAGGGTATCCAGCTCATATTTCCAAAGACCACGCCTGATCAGCAGAAGCAGAAGGAGCTTATGCGATCATTTCGGGCAGAGGGACATGACGTTCTCCTGAACCGGGCAACAGAGGCACTATCAGCTCTTGAGCAGAGGACCCGGTCCCTTATAACACGAAGAAGTGATCTCGAATTTACAATTGCAAACCTCACCCGGTATCAGGGGGTCATCGAGAAGATCCTCCCTATTGAAAGCCAGATTCCAACACTTGAGAGGTTTGAGATCACCATCATCCTCATTGAAAAAGAGTTTGAGACCGCTCTTCCGGTGATCAGAGATGCCCTCATGGAGATCACCAATAATCAGTGTGAACTGATATCAGCCGCAGTTGATGAAAAGAGCATTGCTACCGTCGCCATATTCAACAGAAAATACTCCGAGCAGGTTCACTCGTTCATCTATTCCCAGAATGTCAATGAGCTACGGCTGCCGGCCCAGTACATGGGCCGTCCGCTTGCCGAAGTTCTGAAACTCAATGCCGAGAGGAAGAAGGAGGCAATCTCTGAAGCCAGATCAATTGATGAGGAACTTGCCGCCCTCTCATCGGAGTGGCATGATGAGCTGACAGTACTTCGGCAACTGCTCCATGATCGGTTTGAGGAGTTGAAGGAGTACAATAAGTTTGCACGGACAGATTACACCTTCATCGTTCTTGGCTGGATTCCAAGGAAATATCTCCCACGCACCCGCGATCTTCTCCTGAAGGAGTATGGGGAGGCGGTCATCATTAACGAGCTGCCGGAGACCCCCGAGTCGATGGATGAGGCCCCGACGTTTTATGACAGCCCTGAGTTCATCAAGCCATTTGAGTACCTCGTGCGGCTGATCACCTCCCCGAAGTACAATGAGGTGGACCCGGCCCCGCTTCTCGCCCTCTTCTTTCCAATCTTCTTCGGGCTGATCGTCGGAGATATCGGGTATGGACTGGTTATTCTTGGGTTTGCACTCATCATGAAGAAGAAGTTCCCTGATATTGACTGGCTCAAACCCCTGATGAACCTGATGATCATCGCCGCCTTTCCGACGATCATATTCGGGTATATCTTCGGGGAGTTCTTCGGCGACTTCGGAGAGCAGATGGGCTGGCTCCATCCGATGGAGATAATGGGGGTGACCTGGCACCGGGTTGATGCGATGGTACCGATGCTCGTCCTGGCAATCGCGATAGGGATCTTCCATGTTCTCCTTGGACTCTTCATCGGCATTGTCAACCAGAGAGCGAAGATGAGGTGCTCAAAGTACCTCTGTGCAAGCAGGAAGCATATCTGTGAGAAGGTTGGGATGATCGTGGTGATCATCAGTATCCTGGTCCTCCTCGGAGCGGCAACCCGGATACTTCCTGATATCGTCCTCTATCCCGGCCTTCTGATGATGGTCATCGCACTTGCCCTGATCATCTATGGAGGCGGATTCATTGCAAGCCTTGAGGTCATCAGTATCGTCGGTAATATCCTCTCATATGCTCGTATCATGGCGATCGGGACGGCATCGGTCATCCTCGCCCTGGTGGCTAACGAGCTTGGGGGAACCATGGAGGTTGCGCTGATAGGTGTTCTGATCGCAGCCATCATCCATCTCCTCAACATCGGACTGAAGATGTTCATCGGTTCCCTCCATTCATTTCGTCTGCATATCGTCGAGTTCAGTCCCAAATTCATGGAGGGAGGAGGAAAATTATACAAGCCCTTTGGCAGGAGGGATCGAAGATGAGAAGAACAGCAGTTCATGGTTTCGGGGTTGGTGGCATGATATGATGGAGATCACTCTTCCGGTGTTGCCGGTCACCGGAGAAGAGAGATCATACCGGAGAGCGAGTTGAGAATACACGCCGAAAACGGCGGTACATGCAGGTAATGGATATGGACTGGTATATACCAATCGGAGCGGCAATTGCATTTGGCCTCGGAGCGCTCGGTGCCGGAATTGCGATGGCACGAATAGGCTCTGCAGGAGCAGGAACTGTGGCAGAACGGCCCGAGACATTCGGGTATATGCTGATATTTCTTGCTATTCCCGAGACGATTGCAATCCTTGGATTTGTGATTGCTGCAATGATCCTGGTCATGATATAGGGTGTATCATTGCGTACCCTCTCCCCTCCGGATACGGGGAAGAGGAGATCTGTTCACCTATGCCTGATAGAGGAGGATGTGACTGCGTATGTATGAGCACCTGATCGAAACGGTAGAACTGAGTGCAGAGGAGAAGATTCGAGAGATACAGCAGGCAGCCGAAGGTCTGGTAGAGCGGATCAGGGAAGAGGCGGGACGCGAAGGAGAGAAGATACGTGACCAGCACCTTGCATCTGCACAGAGAGCTATTGCTATGGAGCGATCTGCAATCCTTACCGCCAGGGAGAAGAACAAGCTTGATATTCTCCGGACCAGGGATGAGATCTTTCATACGGCGTTTTTGGAGGCTGAGAGAGAGCTTGAAACCATCAGGGAAGATCCACGGTACCGGAGTTTTCTCGAAAAGGCCATAAACGGCCTCACCGGGGAGATGGAGGGTTCGTTTACCCTGCATATCGATGAGCGGGATCTTGACCTCTGCGAGGATATTGTCGCATCTCATGGGCTTGATATCTCCATTATTCCAGATATTACCTGTATGGGCGGGATTATCGCACGCTCATCAGATGGATCCCTCACAGTACAAAATACCCTTGAATCCAGGCTACAGCGATCAAAGGAGGCTCTCAGATCCGAGGTCTTTCGAATACTGAATGGTGGTTAGGATGGAGTACGGGTACGTGAATGCACGAATCAAGGGGATGAAGAGCCGTCTCCTTACCACCCATGATCTCGATGAACTTACAAATAAGCCGGATCTTGATGCCTTCATCTCATCTCTTGAAGAGACGGCCTATCGTGAAGAGCTTCAGAAAGCCGGTATAGAATCTGCAGGCCTGGAGCGTATCGAGGTTGCCCTGAGACGGGATCTTATCCGGGCGTTTCAGAAGGTACTCTCCCTCTTTGCCGGAGAGAGGGAGGAGGTCTATATCAGGATTATCCTCAACAGATGGGATATCCAGAACATCAAGACCCTCCTTCGCGGGAAGAAGATCAATGCCCCCACAAACGAGATCCGTGACTGTCTTCTGCCGGCGGGCGAGCTGGATATGGCCGCCCTCCTCGAACTCTCAAAACAGCCGGATGTCCGGGCTATCATTGATCTCCTTGCAACATGGAGGATTGACTACTCCCGTCCCCTCACCCGCAACCTGCCTGCATATCTTGATACACGGGATCTCGCTGTACTCGAGCTTCCCCTTGATCGGTACTATTATGAGCGGGCTCTTTCCCTCCTTGATAATCCTGAGCACTATGATCAGCAGATCATACTGGATATGATCACCACCGAGATTGATATCACCAACATCAGAACCCTCCTCAGGATCACCAGAGAGAAGATGCAGGATGAGACGATACGCGACTATCTCATCGATGGTGGCCGTTACCTCAGTATCGAGCGGCTGGAATCCCTCGCATCATCGGGGAGCATTCCCGATATTCTTGTGGAGCTTGGCACCACGCCATATGGGTTTCTCGGTGGGATCCAGCCTGAATGTATATCTGCAGGAAGGATTTCCGTGATAGAGCGGGAACTTGAACGGTTCATGATAGAGAAGGGCTGTAAGAATTTCCTCAGGGAACCCCTCAGCATTGCGATCCCCGTTGCTTATATATGGGCAAAGCAGAATGAGGTGATTAACCTCAGAATCATCGCCCATTCGATCATCGGGGATGTTCCTGAGTCCGAACTGCGGAGGGCGTTATCATATGTATAAATGCATGGTTGTTACCGATCCGGAGACGGCCATCGGGTTTCGGCTTGCCGGTCTTGAGGTGATAGAACTCACCGATCCGGGAGAAGCCTCCGCCCTCCTCTCATCACTCCTGTACCGGGATGATACCGGGATCATTGCCATCAATGAAGATTTTATCGCCGCACTTGACGGGAAGATCATGGAGCGTGTGGAGAAGACGTACCGGCCGATCGTTCTCCCCATTCCTTCAGGGAAGAGTACGGGTGAGCAGGAGAATTATATCGATCGCCTTCTCCGCAAGGCCATCGGCTACAACATTGTGGTGAGGCAGTAAACGATGACAGAAGGGGTTATTTCAAGGATCTCAGGCCCTGTTGTTACAGCAGAGGGCCTGCGTGGATCACAGATGTATGAGGTTGTCCGGGTCGGCAGTGACGAACTGTTCGGGGAGATCATCCGCCTTGACCGCAACGAAGCTGTCATCCAGGTATATGAGGATACATCGGGCCTGCGGATCGGGGAGAGGGTGGCGAGTACCGGATCTCCGTACTCCGTGGCACTTGGACCAGGTCTTTTGTCATCGATTTATGATGGTATTCAGCGCCCCCTCCCGGTTCTCTATGAGATGAGCGGAGATCTCATCTCCCGGGGCGTCTTCCCGCCAGGTCTTGATCTCTCACGGAGATGGGAGTTTCACCCTTCAGCCCTGCCGGGCCAGAACGTGACGTCGGGCGATCTCATCGGGACCGTGTCAGAGTTTCATCTTGAGCACCGGGTGATGGTGCCGCCACATATTTCCGGGACGATAAAGGAGATCCATGAAGGGTCATTCACCGTCTCCGAACCGGTCTGTACACTGGATAACGGCACTGAGATACCCCTGATGCAGATATGGCCTGCACGGAGACCACGCCCGTACAGGAAGAAGCTCGATCCTGACACCCTCCTTATAACAGGCCAGCGCATCTTCGATACCTTCTTCCCGGTCGCAAAAGGGGGGACAGCCATGATTCCCGGCGGCTTTGGAACCGGCAAGACCGTCGCCGAGCAGACGCTTGCACGATGGTCTGATACTCAGGTTGTCATCTACATTGGTTGCGGGGAGCGTGGAAACGAGATGACCGATGTCCTCTATGAGTTTCCTGAACTGATCGATCCGGTGACCGGGCTCCCTCTCATCGAGCGGACGGTTCTCATCGCCAATACATCCAATATGCCTGTTGCCGCCAGGGAAGCATCCATCTACACCGGGATCACCATCGCAGAATATTATCGTGACATGGGGTATGATGTCGCCCTTATGGCAGACTCGACCTCGCGCTGGGGCGAGGCGCTCCGTGAGATCTCAGGAAGGCTTGAGGAGATGCCCGGTGAGGAGGGCTATCCTGCGTATCTTGCGACGCGCCTCGCAGCATTTTATGAACGGGCAGGCAGGGTCATCTGTGCCGGATCCGGAGATCGGATTGGATCCGTCACCGTCATCGGTGCGGTATCTCCACCTGGCGGGGACTTCTCAGAGCCGATAACCCAGAACACACTCCGTGTTGCGGGAACTTTCTGGGCGCTTGACACCAGCCTTGCATACCGCCGTCACTACCCCTCTGTCAACTGGATCAAGAGCTATTCGCTCTACCTTGACAGTATCGGGGAGTGGTTTGCCGAACATGTGGCAGAGGACTGGCGCGAGATCCGGGACAGGGCAATGTACCTTCTTCAGAAGGAGGTTGAACTTCAGGAGATCGTCCAGCTCGTCGGCCCGGATGCACTTCCGGACAGCGAAAAGATCATACTGGAGGTGACGCGGATGATACGTGAGGACTACCTGCAGCAGAGCGCGTTCCATGATATCGATTCGTTCTGCTCACTTGAGAAACAGTACTGGATGCTACGGGCGATCCTCGTTTATCACGACCGATCACTCCGTGCCATGACCATTGGCGTTCCAATCGATGCCATTCTGAAAATCCAGGCGAGAAAGGATATCGGAAGAATGAAAGAACGGCCGGATACCGGGAGTATTCTGAATCTTATTGATGAGATAGAGCAGGGGATCTCAGAACTGATGGAGGAAGAGTGATGCCGGGAGATCTTGTTACCAGGGAGTACACATCGATCAGCTATGTGTCAGGTCCGCTGATATTCATCAGGAATGTAAAAAACGTCTCATATAATGAGATTGTCCGCATCACCCTCCCGAATGGGGAGGAGCGATCCGGCCAGGTCCTTGAAATAGCAAAGGATGTTGCGGTCGTTCAGGTCTTTGAAGGGACGAGTGGCATTGATAATCTCAGGACCAGGGTGAGGTTCACCGGTGAACCACTCCTTATGAAACTCGCCCCCGATATGACGGGGCGGATCTTTAATGGAATCGGCCATCCGCGTGACGGAGGGCCCGATGTGATCGAGGAGCTGAGTCTTGATGTCAATGGGATGCCGATCAACCCGGTTGCCCGGGATAAGCCATCCGATTTCATTCAGACAGGTATATCCGCAATTGATGGCTTAAATACCCTGGTTCGTGGGCAGAAGCTTCCGATATTCTCCGGAGCCGGTCTTCCGGCAAACAAGCTTGCCGCCCAGATTGGGAGACAGGCCCGTGTCCTTGGCGAGGGAGAGGATTTCGCCGTCGTCTTTGCGGCGATGGGTATCACCTTCAAGGAGGCGTCATTCTTCATGAAGGCTTTTGAGAAGACCGGGGCACTGGGGCGTGCTGTCATCTTTATGAACCTGACTGATGATCCCATCATCGAACGTCTTGCAACACCAAGATGTGCCCTTACCGTGGCAGAATACCTTGCATATACCCACGGCCTCCATGTCCTTGTCATTCTGACAGATATGATCAATTATTGCGAGGCCCTCAGGGAGATATCGACTGCACGCGAGGAGGTGCCTGGACGACGTGGCTATCCGGGGTACATGTATACCGATCTCTCCTCAATTTATGAGAGGGCAGGAAAGATCAAGGGGAGGAAGGGATCGATAACCCAGATCCCTATCCTGACCATGCCGGACGATGATATCACCCATCCTGTCCCTGATCTTACAGGATATATCACCGAAGGCCAGATCGTCCTCTCCCGTGATCTCTTCCGGAGAGGAGGTGATCCGCCGATAGATATCCTCCCCTGCCTCTCACGGCTGATGAACTCGGGGATCGGTGAGGGGAAGACACGAGAGGATCACCGCAATGTTGCAGATCAGCTCTACGCCTCGTATGCGTACGGGCGGGATCTCAGAAGGCTCGTTGCCATTGTCGGTGAGGAGGCACTGACCGAGCTTGACAGGATGTATCTTACCCTGGCCGATGCATTTGAGAAGCGGTTCATCAGCCAGGGCGACGAGGATCGGTCGATTGAAGCGACCCTCGGGATCGGCTGGGATCTCCTCTCGATACTGCCTGAGGAGGAGCTCAAGAGGATTCCTGTTGACTATATCACCAGATACCATCCCGCATACAGGGAGGCCGTGTAGATGGAGCAGGTTCACCCGACGAGGATGGAGCTCATCAGAATTAAGACACAGATTAAGCTTGCCGAACAGGGAAAGGAGCTTCTCAGGCAGAAGATGGATGCCCTGATTGCAGAGTTCTTTCAGATAATGCGGGGTGTATCCGAGTCCCGGGAGAAGCTGGAGCGGGTCGATGAGGCTGCCAGGCACTCCTTACACCTTGCCCATGCAGTCGATGACTCGGTTGCTCTCAAGTCTGCTGCCCTTGCCACACGGAGTGGCATCGCCCTTGATATCTCTGGAAAGAATATCATGGGCGTTCCTGTCCCGGTCATTGAAAAACGTAAGTTTTCACGGCGTTCTTTCGAACGGGGCTATGGTATTCTGGGTGTAAGCGGCAGGATTGACGAGGTTGCAGAACATTTTGAGGCCGAGCTGGATCTGATCATCGAACTGGCAGAGACAGAGACCGCACTTCGCCGGCTCGGTGAGGAGATTCAGAAGAACAGGCGGAGAGTCAATGCCCTTGAACAGATAATGATCCCTGACCTGAAAAAACAGGCGAAATTCATTAAGATCGCCATCGAGGAGCGTGAGCGTGAGGATCTCTACCGGCTTAAGAAGATGAAGAAGATCATTGACCGGAAGAAGGGGGAAGATATGCAGGGGTGGTAGCCCTCCGAAAACCTGATCGCCGTGTATCATCGACCCTCTCCTTCTTCTCTGGTACCGAAGACCCGCGTACCTGGTCATCTCTTCACTGAAGGTAGCTATCACCTTCTACGTCACGGATCCCATAAATCTTCGCCAACACCATTATGGTCTGGAAAGCTTCAATTATACGAGGATGGCAGATCAACAGTACGACTCATTGAAGATCGAAAATATCGTCGCTTCCGGTGTCATCGCCGATTCGATCGATCTCCTGGCAATTGCCGACCATATCGAGGGGTGCGAACTCAATACCAAGAGATTCCCAGGGGCGGTCTACCGGATCAAGGATCCGAAGATGGCATCACTGATCTTCTCATCTGGCAAGGTTGTCCTCACCGGGATCAAGAATGAGGAGGATATGGACCGTGGTCTTGAGATCATCATCTCATCACTGAAGGATGCCGGTGTGGTGACACATGAGATCCCGGATGTTAATGTGACGAATATCGTCTGCTCCTATGACATGGGAAAATCCATCAATCTGAATAAAGTTGTCATCACCCTGCAACTCGAAAATATTGAGTACGAACCTGAACAGTTCCCGGGACTTGTGTATCGGATAGCAGATCCAAAGATCGTTGCACTCCTCTTTTCATCAGGAAAGATCATCCTGACGGGTGGAAAGAATCTCCATGATGTCAGGGCCGGTCTTGGTGTCCTTGAACAGCATCTGGCAGATATTCTCTGATCATTTACCAGAAACGATGAGTGGCGATGAACTTCTTCTCGGCTTTGAGAATCTCCTTATAAAAGGCATCCCCGGTTGTGTGGGTTGCGAGGATGCGCGAAGCCACCTCGGGACCGACCCCCCTGCCCGCAAGGGCAGTCATCGCCTTCTTTCCGCTTGAAAGGACGATGTTGGCTGACCTGAGCATCTTCGCCTCAATCTCCTTCTCTTCAGCCGACTTCTTCTTCTTTCGGACGAGCCGGTAATTCTCCTCTTCATATGGTTTCAGAGCGGCGATGAGGCGGGCCCTGCACTTCGGGCATTCTGGCTGCTCCGGGACTCTGGAGAGGATGGTCCTCTGTTTCCAGTTCCTGCAATGCATGCAGGCGAGGATGATCTCCTGTCCGTCCAGCCGCCGCTTCACCGCCCCGATGATCGCCTGGTCGCCTTCAGCCGGAGTGATGAGATCCTGTGATGTGAAGAGCCCCTCTGATCCGATAATTGAGAGGGGGCCGATCCGGACCTCCATCTCATTGTTTCTGATTCCTGCTATCAGTTCACCAGCGGCCCTGACATCCATATACCTGCTGAATAGCTCGCGGTACACCTCCTGTGCAACGATGGTGTCGTCAAACTGTTCACTGAGGCGATGGAGGCTGATCTTTTCATACTCTGCATCGGCATCGATTGCTCCAAACTTCTTTGCAACCGCTACGAGTTTCCATTTATACAGTGCGGTCCGCTTCATTGCAATCCTCAGAATCCCCTCAATATGATCTCCTTCGAGAGAATGAAGGAGATCTGCTATCTCACGCGCCCCGACGTTCCGTGGGAGCCGAAGGAAGATCCGGTAGGCATTAATCTCGATTCCGACACTTGTTCCAAACCTGGCGGATATAAGAATGGAGAGGGCCCGCCCAAGTGCCTCGTTCGCCTTATGGCCGCCACAGATATTGATGATAACCCCCTCTTTCGTATGCTCGACCATGACCAGTCTGTCTGTTGGAACGGGTGTCCGGTTCTTCTCCATCTCACCGAGAACCCTTCCAATATATGCCAGGGATGCTTCATCCGCATTGTACTCGGAGAAGTTCCGGAGTCGTCGGAGCCGGCCGACCTCTTTGGCAACCTCAAACGGGACCGGGATCTGTTCCCCCTCCCATGACGGGAGCTCTCCGACACTCTTAGGCGCAGGTTCGACGGTGATCTTCTCGTCCTCGATCTCAAGCACCCGCCAGAGGCGGCCGCGTGTAATAAAAACAGCGCCGATATGGATCCAGCCAATGACAAAGGACTCATCAAGGGTCCCGATTATCCTCCGTGTCACATAATCGATGATCGGAAACTTCCTCTCATCAACGATCATCGAGAGGTTCGTGGTGAGGTACTTCCGGGCGCGTCCGGTTCGGATCACCAGATCGCCGTCCCGGCGGATCAGCCGGTGCTCCTCCATCTGGCTGATGCAGGTATCAAGGAGATCGTCACATCCGGAGAAGGAGGATGCCTTGTTGAGGATCCGTTGTATCGTTTCTGTCTCAACCTCACCACGTTCAACTGCGATGGCGGCAACCTGGTTTGCCATCACATCGGCAGAGCAGCGTGGCGGGATGACCGGCTCGGTCCTGTTATCAAGCGCCCGGTGAGCAATGACAAGCGACTCGAGGAGATCATCAAATCCGGTTGCGATGATCGTGCCCCGTGAGATCTGATCAAGCCGGTGTCCTGCCCTGCCGACCCGCTGTATCAGCCGGGCGACCTCACGCGGGGATCCGAACTGGACAACATGCCCGATATGGCCGATATCGATCCCAAGCTCCATTGAGCTTGTGCAGACGAGCCCCCGGATCTCCCCCTGTGCAAAGCGCTCCTCTGCATCGATCCGTACCTCTTTTGAGAGAGAGCCATGATGAATCTCGACATCCCCCCGCCCGATGAGGTGGTGGCCTATCGCTTCGGCGACCGACCGGGTATTGACAAAGATGAGGCTGGCCTGGTGAGCATCGATACTCTCTTCGATCAGCTTCACCTGGGAGTCGAACCGATCACCGCCGAACCGGACCGTGAGTGAGAGCCTGCTGGCAACCGGGACTTCAACGATACCAAACGATCGTGATCCACAGAGGAACGTACCAACCTCCACTGGATTGCCGACTGTTGCGGATATCCCGATCCTCTGGAACTCACCTGCATACTCAACTATCCGTTCGAGTGCGACTGAGAGTTGTGCACCCCGTTTTCCATCCGCAAGCTCATGAATCTCATCGACGACGACATGCCTGACATTGGCAAGGTGTTTTCTGAGCCGTGACCCCATCAGCATCGACTGGATCGTCTCCGGTGTTGTGATCAGGAGATCCGGCGGATGGAGAGCCTGTTTGCGCCGCTCGGCCATTGGTGTATCGCCATGCCGGACACCGACGGAGAGCCCGAGCTCACCACACCACCACCGGAGGCGTGAGAGCATATCACGATTTAAGGATCGGAGGGGTGTGATATAGAGTGCCTGAAAGCCGCCGGATTTCCCTTCTCTCAGAATGGCATGAAAAACCGGGAGCATGGCACTCTCTGTCTTCCCAGTGCCGGTCGGTGCGATCAGTATCTGGTCTTCTCCTCTCAGGAGCGGAGGGATTGCCCGGAGCTGAATCTCTGATAAATCAGAGAAACCTCTTCTCCGGAGGGTCTGTTGTACCCTTTCATCCAGCTGATCAAAAATTGCATTCGGATCTGAGGGCTCCGAGGGTGTCGATATAGGTTCCATCTGAGAGAAACACCTCCGCGGTCTCGATTCTGACACTCTTTGCGAGGGGGGATATCCCGCTCTCCGGGATCGTCCTGATGTCAATACCCCCTGCATACTCATAAAATGCTGGCACAAGGAGGAGGCGGGTCGGGTGATCGACCGATGGGATCTGGAGAATCTCTTCATCAACCTCGCCGAGGAGGTACGCCGGGCTCCCCCGGAGGGAGCAGCCGACCTCATCATAGAGATGGATGACCGGGTGGTGATGGCCTGCAAGGATCAAATGGCCTGCAAGATCAGGTGACGGATAGGTGTGGCCGTGAAGATAGCCCGTCCCATCGATGAGGACTCCATTCTTCGGGAGGAGCTCGCCCTCTTCCATATACCGCTCGATCCCGACGTCGTGGTTGCCGGGGAGGAGTGCGAGATCCACCCGCCTCCGTATTGTATCGAGGACGCGGGGGAGCTCGCGGGCTTCCTGCCATGTCACCTGCGGGACCGAATGCTTCAGATCGCCAAGGATAAGGAGGAGATCGGGGTCAGCATCATCAATGCAGGTGATGATCCGGGAGAGGCGATCGTCGGTTCTGCTCCGGAAATGCCACCCTTTCCGGGATAGTGCGCTCTCGACCCCGAGATGGAGATCTGCTATCACAAGGATCGAGCGGCTGCGGCTGATCAGAACTGCAGGCCCCTCGGGGAGGAACCGTGGCTTCATAAAAGACGAATGACTCCATTCGTCGGCATATAACACTCCCCCTCCTCAAGAAGGGTGGTGAGAATCGCCTTCACCTCATCCTCACCAATCCCGGCATCTCCTGCCAANCGCATAATATCCTCAAGCGATGCCCCTTTCGGCCCTGAGACAGATGAGATGATCTCTATNATCGCCTCATTTCTATCAGGGGTTTCCTGCTCTTCGGCATCACTGATAACCACAAGAGCAGTCTGCACCATTCCGGCNATCTCTCTCTGGGATGGTGAGAGGTCCTCCTGTTCTTCAAGCCGGCAGAGTGTATCTTCTGCACAGAGTTGCAGGAAACGGTCGCGCTCCTCCCGTGTGACGGTCCGGCATGCATCGACGATCAGGCGTATCTCATCGGACCCTTTCTGGGAGAGTTCACCCGCAACGGCGATGAATGCCGGGGGCTCGGTGGATGCGAGGTGATCTGCGACCAGAGGGTAGGATCTGTTCACGGTTATGCTGATCCCCCCGGTCGGATCGCTGATCCTGCCTTCAACAGAACGACTGCTCAGTACATGCAGCCCGGTCAGGACACCGACCATAAACAGTCGGCGGATGTGTGCTCCCGTCGGGGTGATGAAGCGGTCTCCCTTACGGATCGCCGCATGACATTCCCCGGCAAAGACCCAGCTGATCGGTTCGGCCGCTTGTTCCATCAGAGAAATATTTGCTTCTGGCGGACAAGATGGTATCGATTGAACAGATCCATTTTCAGCCTCCGGATCCAATGATCATGTATGGAGGATATCCACGGGATCTGGATCGAGAAGTACCGCCCTTCCCGGCTTTCAGAGATGGTCGGCCACAAGGATATCGT
>SL_3KL_010_SEDDRAFT_10002677_pt1 | contig 16249 bp, 15 predicted proteins | sample SodLakKL_010_SED_2_FD_10381 | JGI IMG/M metagenome (IMG submission 10381) | reverse complement strand
CGCCCCCCGTTTCGCCCCCCCCCTTTGCGCCCCCCTTATCGTCCCCCCCGCCTACTGCCCCTGGGCCAGGGAGTACCCCCGCTCCCCGTCGAAGTCGTAGAGGTGCTCCGTCTTGATGAAGTCCACCCCGCCCTCTGCCAGACGGGAGAGAAGGGCCACCACCGACTGGTGGGAGATGGAGGCGCCCTCTGCCGCCGCCAGGAAGCGGCAGCGCCAGTGATCCGTCTTGAAGGTCTCCGGAAGGCCCTCGGGCCAGACCTTCACCCCGCGGTTGGTGATCACGATGAGCTCCAGCTCCTCCGGGCAGAGTTCCCGGAGGCGGGCGGCCAGGACATCGGGGTTCCGCCCCGACTCCTCCCAGTCCACGAAGACATCCACCCCGGTAAGGGTCTTCTCCTCCCGGTGCTCCGGGACCCGGATCTCCGGAGGGGTGAGTGGCTCTTCCGAGGCGTAGCGGGCCACCGGGAGGGTCGTCGGCTCCTGGCCCAGACGGGCGATGACGGCGTCGGCGAACTCCCGGGTCCCCACCAGCCGGGTGCTCACCTCGGGGCGGAAGATGTCCCCGGTATGGATCCCGTCCTCGATGGTCCGGAGCCACGCGTTGTTCATCCGTTCAGCTACCTCCCCCTGCCCCAGGTGCACCATCATGGAGACGGCGGCGAGCATGAGGCCCGAGGGGTTCGCGACCCCCTGTCCGGCGATGTCCGGGGCCGAGCCGTGGATGGCTTCGAACATGGCGCACTGGAGGCCGATGTTGGCGGAGCCGCAGAGCCCCACCGAGCCCGTGAGCTGGGCCGTGATGTCAGAGATGATATCCCCGTAGAGGTTGGGCGCCACCACCACGTCGAAGCTCTCGGGACGCTCGGCGAGCCACGCCGCCCCGATGTCCACGATGAGCTCCTCGGTCTCGATCTGGGGGTACTCCCGGGCCACCTCCTGGAAGACCTGACGGAAGAGCCCGTCCGTCAGCTTCATGATGTTGTCCTTCGTGAGGCAGGTGATCCGCTTCCGCCCATTGCGCACCGCGTACTCGAAGGCGAAGCGGATGCACCGCTCCGACCCCGGCCGGGTGATGAGCTTCAGGCACTGGGTCACCTCCCGGGTCTGACGGTGCTCGATCCCGGCGTAGGTGTCCTCTTCGTTCTCCCGGACCACGACCACGTCCATGGCGGGATGATGGGTCTTCACGAAGGGGTGGTAGGAGACGCTGGGGCGCACGTTGGCGAAGAGCCCCAGGGTCTTCCGAGCCGTCACGTTCAGTGACTTGTAGCCGCTCCCCCGGGGGGTGGTGATGGGAGCCTTCAAGAAGACCTGGCTCTTGCGGAGGGCGTCCCAGGCCTCGGGCCGGATCCCCGAGGTCTCTCCACTCAGATAGACCTTCTCCCCGATCTCGATCTCCTCCAACTCCAACTCCGCACCGGCGGCATCCAGGAGTCGGAGGGTGGCCTCCATGATCTCGGGGCCGATCCCGTCTCCCCGGGCGATGATGACGTGGGGGCGCGGGGCGGCCTGGGAGGGCTCGGGCTGGGCGGAGTCGGTGGTGGCGGGAAGGGTCATGGCGAGCTGGCAGGGGCTGGGGTCGTGGGGGGTGGAGCACGTACGATGTCTAGCCTATAAGAATGGGTTGAGGCAGGGGGGCACGCCACCCCCCGGGGTGGCTCAGAGCACAGAGTTCCTCAGTACCATCACCGGCGCCCGCGGGTTCGCGGCTTGGAGGAGCGATTCGAAGACTACACGACCGTGGTGCGGAATCTCGCGAGGCTGGAGGGGTTCTCGGACGAGTTCGTGGCGGATCCAGCTTGGTTGCCCGGCTTCCGGAACCTCCTCCTCCATGAAGACGTGGGGCTGGACTTCGGGCTGGCCATGGAGACGCTGGACAACCTTGAGCCGATGGAAGGCCTCCTCTCCGGAGGGGGAGGTGGAGGCCGCCTCTACCTTGATGGCGGGATTCAGCTTCTCCCCGGGATGCAATGCGGGTTTGAACGATGGCAGGAAGCAGGGAGCCGGGAGGTCCCTCGCACCGCGCCAATCGGGCGGGGAGGGGGATCGTGGCATGTCCCCTGCTTCCCTTCTGATCCCCAGCCAACACCCACGAGGGTCTCGCCATGATCGCTTCCCGGCCGCAAAACGGATCTCACCCCGGTCTTCCGAAGGTAGTAGCCGCCTCCGGGGGTCCGCTCCGTTCCCTCCTCACCATCCTCCTCACCCGCTACCTCACCCTCCTCCTCCCGGCGCTGGTCCTTCCGGCACCCGCCGTGGCCCAGTCCACCGACGTACTCCTCACCGACGAGGAGAACACCGTGCGGGTGGTGCAGGAGTATGGCCCGAGCGTGGTGGCCATACAGATCACAGTGGAGGGGGTCCAGGTCCATCCCCTCCTCCAGCCCAGGGAGCAGGAGGGGGGCGGGAGCGGCTTCATCGTCGATGAGGCGGGTCGGATCGTCACCAACTTCCACGTGGTGCAACCCACCCTCTCGGAGGAGGCACTGGCCAATGGAGTCATCGAAATGCGGCCCCAGGCCTCCATCACCGTCTCCTTCCTGGGCGATCCCGACCGCGAGTATCCCGTCCGGGTCCGGGGGGCGAACCCCGACTTCGACCTTGCCCTCCTGGAGTTCGAGGATCCGGGTGCCGCTCCGGCCGTGGACCCCCTCCGGCTGGGAGACTCGGGTGAGGTCCTTCCGGGGCAGAAGGCCATCGCCATCGGCACTCCCTTCGGGCTCCACTCCTCGGTGACCACGGGGATCGTCTCGGCCATCGAGCGGGAGCGCCCCGGCTTGGTGGGGCTCGAGATCCCCTTCATCCAGACGGATGCCGCCATCAACCCCGGCAACTCGGGAGGCCCCCTCCTGGACTCCGACGGGCAGGTCATCGGCGTGAACAACGCCATCCTGGCTCCGGGCGGGAGAGGGGGCTTCATCGGGGTGGGCTTCGCGGTCCCCTCTAACCTCCTCCGGGAGAGCATGGAGGAGCTGGTTGCCGGCGGACTCTCCGGCGTCGCCGCCGCCGTAGCTGAGATCCCCGATCGACCGCGCCTCGGCCTGACAGCGGGCTTCAGCGTGGAGGACTATCCACCGGGGCTCCGGGACGAATTGGGACTCCCGGAGCATGGCCTGGTGGTGACGGAGGTCTCCATGGGGGGCCCCGCCGACCAGGCCGGAATCGAGCCCGCCACCGAGGGGGTGTCCCTGGCCGGACAGCTCTTCCCCGTGGGCGGCGACATCATCACCGAGGTGGAGGGCGAGCCCCTGCGGAGGATCATCGAGCTCCAACGCGTCATCCTGGATCGGGAAGCCGGGGACACCGTGGAGTTGACGGTCTGGCGGGACGGACGGGAGCGGAGGGTCGAGGTCACCCTGGAGGTGGTGGCACCCTGACCCCGCCCCCGGGGGTCATACCCAGGTCAGGATAGCCAGAATGGAGAAGGAGCCGGTGAGCATGAGGAAGGGCTGGTCCCAGGTGTGGGGCGCCCGGGCCTCCGTCAGGGTCATGAGGGCCGGGATGGTGGCCAAGGCCACCAAGAGCTGTGTCGTGGTGAAGCTCCCCCGGAAGACAAGGAGGACGGCCACGGCAGTGAGGAAGACACAGGCGCTACCCTCCAGGGTCCGGACGTAGGTCCGGTCGGTGCCCCACGCCGGCACCTCGTATTTCCGCCGGCCAAAGCGCACCCCCACCGGCTCCGCCAGGCCGTCCCCGATCCCGCTCACCACGATGGGGATGTAGATCAGGTGAAGCATCCCCATGGCGTTGAAGACCGCCCCGAAGGCGACGATGACCACATAGCCGGCCGCCAACTGGGTGGTGAGCCAACGGAGGGTGTGGGGGCGGTCCTCGGGACGGTCGAAGGAGCGGAAGACAGTGATGAGGAAAGAAGAGCGCTGGCGAATGGGCTTCACCAAGAGCCCCAGGAGCGCCAAGAGGATGGCGCCGCTCACCACGGTGGTGGCCGGAGTTGGATTGAAGGGGAATCGGTCCGTGACCAGAACCGGGAGGAAGAAGGCCGAGAAGTGTACGATCTTCCGGGTGTAGTTGACGCGGACGTCGTGGCGGGTGGCCAGGATCCCGGCGCCCCAGGCCACGGCGGCCAGAGCCACCACCTCGGTAAGCTGGCTGAGCCAGAAGGCGGTCTGGGTCAGGGCGTCCATGGAACGCGGCGTGGGATGAGGCCAGGCCGCCCCTCTGGAGGGCGGAGGAGGGGGCCATGAGGGGAAACGGAGACCACAGGGAGCGGGGAAGGGTGAGACACGGCTTCCGCCGGGATATCCAGGCATTCCTCAGGCGACAGCGGGAGCGGTCGCACCTCTACCTGGCGGGAACCCTGCTCATGATCCCCGCCGTGGGTCTCGCCCTCTCGGTCTTTCTGGGAATGGTCCGTCTGGTAGCGGACCCGGAGGTGATCCCCCAGGTCGACCTCCGGATGCAGCAGACGGTGGAAGGGATCCTCACCCCGGGGTTCACCCGGAGCATGGTCCTCATCACCGCCGCGGGGGGGACGGTGGGGATGACCCTCCTCACGGTGGTCCTGGGGATCGTCCTCTGGCGGCAGCGGTGGTGGTCCCAGCTGGTGGAGCTCCTCATCGCCATGGTGGGAGGGGCCGTGACCATCTTCCTCATGAAGGCCTTCTTCCAGCGAGCCCGCCCTGCGGAGGCTCTCCTGGAGGTACGGGGACTCAGCTTTCCCAGCGGGCATTCCTTCATCTCCGTGGTTTTCTTCGGGTTCTGTGCGTACCTGCTGATCCGCTCCCGGCTCCCCCCCCTGGTGACCGTGCCGGGGGTCATCGTCTCCCTTCTCCTCATCCCTGTCATCGGGTTCAGCCGCATCTACCTGGGGGTCCACTTCCTCACCGACGTCCTGGGGGGATTCGCCGCGGGGTTCGTCTGGCTCCTCCTCACCCTCGTCCTGGTGCGGCTCGCGAGGGCGCGGTCCCCTGGGGAGCCCCGCCCCCAGAGCTGATCCCACACTTCCTGTGGGTCCCCCCTGATGCTGTCCGGACGAATCCGGGGGGCCTGCCCCAGGGTCATCCGGCCCGCCGGTTCTGCTGACCCCCAGGGCGGTCCGCGGTTCCGGGACAGCAGGAGCGGCCGGGGGTTCCCTCTCAAGGAGAACGCGTTCTCATGCTCGCCATCTCATCGGTCCTGGTCATCATCGCCCTCTCCATCCTGGTGACCCGGGTGGCCGCGGTGGCCCTGACCCACACGGGTCTGTCCCGGGATGCGGCCCGCTTCCAGGCGCGGTCGGCGTTCACCGGGGTCGGGTACACCACCCAGGAGGCCGAGCGGATCACCCACCAACCCGTCCGGCGGCGCATCGCCATGACCCTCATGCTCCTTGGAAACGCCGGGGTGATCTCGGTGATCGCCTCCCTCGTGGTGGGAGTCATCGATCGGGGGGAGGACGAGGTGGGGCTGATGGTCCGCCTGGCGGTCCTCGCCCTGGGTCTCCTGGTCCTCTGGCTCCTGGCGGCCAGCCGCTGGGTGGACCGGTGGCTCTCCAGGGCCATCGCATGGGCCCTGGACAGGTGGACCGACCTGGAGATCCGGGACTACGCCCAGCTCCTTCACCTCACCGGCGAATACGGGGTGCGGGAGCTTCGGGTGGATCCCGAGGACTGGTTGGCGGAGAAGGATCTGGCCGAGCTCTCCCTTCGGGACGAGGGCATCATCGTCCTGGGGATCGAGAGGGAGAATGGCGATTATGTGGGGGCTCCCCGTGGCCACACCACCGTGGAGGCGGGCGATCTCCTCCTCCTCTACGGGCGGGACGAGGCCCTGGGCCGGTTGGACGACCGGCCGAAGGGAGCGAAGGGGGAACGGGGGCACCGGGAAGGGGTGGAGGAGGAACAGAAGGAACAGGCCTCCCAGGAGCGGCGGGAGGCCAGGAGACAGGAGACCTGACCGACCGGGTGCTCCAGCCCGGGCGATTCAGAGATACCGGTAGATCACCGCCGGGACCACGGGAAGGACCACCGCGGCGGCCACCGTGGGCCCTCCGGGGAGGTCGAAGGTGAAGCTTGCCCAGAGACCGGCGACGGTCCCCATCGCGCCCAGGACGATGGTAACGGGGATGATGAGGCTGAACCGGCGGAAGAGGAGGAGCGCAGCCGAGGAGGGACCCACCAGGTAGGCGAAGGTGACGATGGCTCCGGAGATGCGCATGACCACCGCCAGGACGATCCCGAGGCTCAGGAAGAGAAGGGCATCCCACACCTTCACCCGGTACCCCAGAGCCGAGGCCAGCTCCGGGTCGTAGGAGGTGAGTTTGAAGGTGCGCCAGCAGAGGAGGTGGAGGAGGGCGGTGGCCAGCACCGCCCCCCCGACGATCCAGAGATCGGCGGCGCTGATCCCCAGGAGGTCTCCGGCCAGAAGGAGCTCCGGTCGGAAGTGATGGTCGTCGGCGAAGGCCAGGAGGAGGATGGCCAGCGAGGAGGTGAGGGCATAGCCGATCCCGACGACGCCGTCCGGAGGGAGACGGCCCTCCATCCGGAGTACCGGGAGGAAGGTGACGCCCAGGACCGCTCCCACCACCGCTCCCAGGAGGGGGGGCAACTCCACCAACGCGGCGCCTGCGATGCCGAAGGCGGAGAACTGGGGGAGGGCGGCGCCCAGGAAGACCAACCGTCTCAGCACGACATAGAGCCCGAGGAAGGAGAGAGCGCCCCCCCCCAGGACGCCCCCCACCAGTGCCCGCTGCATGAATTCATAGCCCAGGAATTCAGGCATCATTGCCGGTTTCGCCAGTTCCTCCCTCGTCCCGGGATGAGCGACGGGACGGTCTGGGGTCGGTGGGGAAGCGTGGCAGGAACAGTCCCGTCTGCTTCATGAGATCGGCGTCGAAGCGATCGCCGAAGACCTCTCGCAGACGTTCTTCTCCCAGCACCTTGTCCGTGTCCCCCGAGTGGACGGCGCCCTCATGGAGGAGAGCGACCCGGTGCGCCAGGGAGGCCACCAGGTTCAGGTCATGGGAGACCAGCACGGTGGACGGGCCGGTCTCGGAGTGGAGCTCCCGGATGAGCTGCCCCACCTCCGCGGTAACCGAGAGGTCCATGGCCCGGGTGGGCTCGTCCAGCACCAGGAGCTCGGGGTCCGAGACCAGGGCCCGGGCGATGAGGGCCCGCTGCGCCTGTCCCACGGAAACTCGCGGATGGGGTGTCCCGGAGGCGGATGAGGTCGCACCTCCGGAGCGCGTCCTCCAGGGCGGATCGGTCCTTTTCGGGGGGAGGGCCGGGGAGCCACCCCATCCGGGGATAGCGACCCATCAGGACCATGTCCTCCACGGTGAGGGGCCAGAGGACATCGGGGGGCGCTCCTGGGCCACGTACCCGATTGCGGGGCGGGGCTCCTTCCAGGAGACGCGTCCTGAGAGGGGCTCGAGAGCGCCCAGGAGGGTCTTCACCAGGGTGGTCTTCCCCGATCCGTTGGGACCCACAAGCCCCAGGAACTCCCCCTCCACCAGGGAGAGGTCGACATGCTGGAGGACCGGAGCGGCGGCATCGTAGCCGAGGGCGGCGTCCTCGAAGCGGACCAGGTCATCCATGGGGGGCCTCCGGAGCAGGGTCTATCGCAGGGAGCTCCGGGACTGTCCCTCCTCCAGGGCACCCGCCTCCCGAGCGCCCTCCTCCAGGGCGCCCACCTCCAGGGCGCCCGCCTCCAACACGCCCACCCCAGGGGCCCCTTCCTCCAGGGCCTCCAGGAGCCGATCCGCGTTGTACCGGAAGAGCTCCGCCANCGTGGTGGTGTCCTCGCACCCNACCGCCGGGCAGAGNTCCACCAGGGGAACCCCCACGCCGTCCGCCACCTGCTGGGCCAGCCGATNGTCGTGCCAGGGCTCCAGGANNACGACNCNNACCCGGTCGCTCNCGCCCCAGCTGTCGATGAGACTCGNCGACGTGCCGNGCCGAGGGGGAGACCCCCGGGTANGGCTCNACGGCGTCCACGATCTCCAGGCCGAGGCGCTTCAGGAAGTAGTCGAAGGTGGGGTGGTAGATGATCACCCCGGCGCCCCGGTGCTCCTGGAACCGCTCCTGGTACCGGGAGACGAGGGCCTCCATCTCCTCCCTGTAGGCCTCCAGCCCCTCCCCGTAGTGCTGGGCGTGGTCGGGGTCCACCCGCTGGAGGGCCTGGGCGACGTTCCGCGCCGCGTGGATCGACTCCACGGGGTCCAGCGTGTAGTGGGGATTCCCCTCCGGGTGGATGTCCCCTTCCGCCCGGTCCACCTCGTCGGGAACCTGGATGGCCTCCACCCCCTGGGAGGCGTCCACGTGCCCCGGGCCCCCTGGTCGCACGTCCCGGTTCCGGGTCTGGCGGAGGACCTCGGGGATCCACCCGATCTCGAGCTGCATCCCGTTCTGGACGAAGACGTCGGCGTCGGTGGTTCGGACGATCATCCCCGGGGTGGCATCCAGGTAATGGGGATCCTGCATGGGGCGGACGAGGTTCTCCACCTCCACCCGGTCCCCACCGACGGCCCTGGCGATGGCGGCCAGGTCGGCGGTCGTGGTCACCACCTCCACCTGGGCCGCCAGGATCCCGGGGACGAGGAGGAGGAGGAGTGGGAACGGAAGGACCAGGGCAAGGCATCGGCCCTCTGCACGTCTTCGGAACTCGGGGGACATGGTGGCCTCGCTGGGTGGGGAGTCAGAAGAAGTGGGGCGGGTGGTATCCCATCCAGAAGGTCCCCTGAAGGGTGAACCGATGGTCGGTGCCGGGGAAGCGATCGTCGCGCCGGTGCTGGTACTGGAAGGTCAGGCGCGAGAACTCCGTGGGCCGCCACTGGACGTAGAGGGAGTGGGCCTGGATCCCCACTTCACCGTCGGAGAGGAGGACATCGGTGTGGTCGAAGCGGTAGCCGTAGCCCCAGTATGGCCCCCGGTCCCGCTGCACGTACCCGTAGACGGCCTGATCCGTGAGCCGGTCGGTGAGCCCGAATCCGGTCTGGAAGTCGAAGAGCTCGTCCTCGCCCGCCAGGGCGGGATCCCGGGTCACGTCGGCGGTCTGCCGAAGGAACTCCGCGGCAACGGTCCAACCCGCCTGGGTGCGGTCCGGGTCCTCCCACCGGTAGCGGGCGTCGAGGCCCAGCACCCGCTGGGTCTGGGCGAAGGTGCGGGCGTCGATGTCCTCGGGGCCTCCCCTCCGATGGTCCCGATCCCCGATCCCCCCCAGGTGGGAGGCGCCCACCAGGACGGCGTGGAGCATGTCCCCGGACTGCCAGAAGGACTCCACCCGGAGCATGTAGGGGCGGCCCTGGATCCGGCGTCCTACGGAGTGCTCAATGGAGTGGTAGAGCCCCCCCGTAAAGGAGAGGGTGGGGTTCACCAACGGGGAGAGCCACTGGAGGTGGGCCCCGTCCCCGTAAAAGCCGTGGTCCGTGGTAAGCTCCTCGATCCCCAGCGGCTGGTCGGCCCAGGGAAAGTCGTGGGGGTGGATCTGGTTCAGGTATCCGAAGGGGAGGAGATCCCGGCCTGTCCTGAGAAGAAGCCTCCAGGGGAGCACCGCGGTGACATGGGCCTCCTCCACCTCAGCCCCTCCGCCCTCCTCGAAGGCGATGACCGATTCGAAGTCGAAGTAGGGGTCCACCGCTCCGCTGAACAGCACCTCAAGCTTCCGAAGGACGAACGCGTTCTCCTCCTGGGAGCTGGACTCGAAGGCCCCGTCCAGGACGACCCCCAGGTCCAGGGCAACGCCCTGGACAGGTCCGCGATCGATGGCGTCCGCCTGCCCCGCCACCGTGGAGGGGAGGAGGAGGAACGCCGAGAGGAGCGCCATGGCGAGGGCCAGCGGGAGGACCGGCACCGGGATCGGAGCGGGGACGGTGTCGGCCCGGGAGGGGGCGGGGGCGGCGCCCTGCAGGAGCCCCCTCATTCCTCCACTCCCAGGAGCTCCAGGACCCGGTCCCCCCGGATCTCCTCCTCTTCCAGGAGCGCCTCCACCAGGGCGTCCAGCCCTTTCCTGTGCTTCTCCAGGAGCTCCGTGGCTCGGTCGTGGGCTCGGGCCACCATCCCCCGCACCTCTTCGTCCACCTCCCGGGCGGTGACGTCGCTGTACTCCCTCCGCCGGGCGATCTCCTCTCCCAGAAAGACGTTCCCGTCCCCCTCCTGGGGGGCGAGTTGCCCGAACGACTCGCTCATCCCCCAACTCATGACCATCTTACGGGCGAGACGGGAGGCCTGCCGGAGATCGTCCTCGGCGCCGCTGGTCTTGGTGTCCATCAGGAGCCCCTCGGCGGCCCTCCCTCCCATGAGGACCATGAGGCGATCCTCCAGGAACTCCCGGGCGTGGACGTAGCGATCCTTCTCAGGGAGCTGGTGCGTCCCCCCCAGCGCCTTCCCCCGGGGGACGATGGACACCTTGTGGAGGGGATCGGTGTGGGGGAGGACCGCCGCCACCACGGCGTGGCCGGCCTCGTGGCAGGCCAGGATGCGCCGCTCCTCCTCCCCCAGGGCCAACCCCTCCCGCCTGAGTCCCATCATCACTTTGTCCCGGGCTTCGTCCAGCTCCTCCTGGGAGATCCGATCCCGCCCCCGCCGGGCGGCCAGGAGGGCAGCTTCGTTCAGGAGGTTCTCCAGGTCGGCGCCGCTGAAGCCGGGGGTTCCCCGGGCCACCTCGCCCAGTTCCACCTCCTTCTCCAGGGGCTTCTCCCGGGCGTGGATCTCAAGGATCTCTTCCCGATCGGCCTGGGAAGGGAGGTCCAGCATCACCTGTCGGTCGAAGCGACCCGGGCGGAGAAGGGCGGGGTCCAGGATGTCCGGCCGGTTGGTGGCGGCCATGACGATGACCCCCTCGTGGGGCTCGAACCCGTCCAGCTCCGAGAGGAGTTGGTTCAGTGTCTGCTCCCGCTCGTCGTGGCTTCCACCGAGACCGGCGCCCCTTTTCCGTCCGATGGAGTCCAACTCGTCGATGAAGATGATGGAGGGCGAGGACTTCTTCGCATCTTCGAAGAGCTGCCGGATGCGGGAAGCGCCCACCCCCACCAGCATCTCCATGAAGTCGGAGCCCGTGACGTGGAGGAAGTGCACGCCGGCCTCCCCGGCCACCGCCCGGGCCAGGAGGGTCTTACCCGTCCCCGGCGGTCCCTTCAGGAGGAATCCCCCGGGCACCTTGGCCCCAAGTCCCTCGAAGCGCTCCGGCTCCTGGAGGAAGGTGACCAACTCCTCGAGCTCCCGCTTCGCCGCCTTCTGCCCCGCCACGTCGTCGAAACCCACGGTTGCCCTGGCGGTCTTCTCGTAGGGCTTTGCGTGGCTCTTCCGGATGTCCATGATCTGCTGGCCCTGCTGCCCCATCCCCCGGAAGAAGAAGAGGAAGAAGGCCAAGACCAGGAGGACGGGGAGGGCGTAGAGGAGAAGGAACCACCAGTTGAAGTCCGCCTCCGGCTGGGTGACGATCTCCACCCCCTGCTCCTCCAGGAGGGGCATGAGACGGTCATCCCCCACCGCAGGGAGGAAGGTCCGGATCCGGTCGTATTCCACGGGCTCTTCGGCCTCTAGGACCTCGGTCTCCACCGACTCCGAGAGCTCCGCTTGGACTTCGTCGCCCCGAAGGAGGACCCGTTCCACCCGGCCTTCCTCCAGGTGGGTGATGAAGGTGCTATAGGCGACGGTGGGGCGATCCCGGTCCACCTCACCCCCCCATCGCCACAGGAAGACAATGCCCAGGAGGAGGAGGACCATGAGAAGCGTGCGCCGTCTCATGCGGCGGATCGTTTCGATGGACGGGGAAGGAGGGCCGGCCCCCGAGGAAGCCTCGTTCCCCGATGCCCGACCCTCCCCCTGGGATTCGCTGGAGTTGTGATCCGATTTCCGGCCCACCCGCTCCTCCTGGGTCAGTCCGTCACGTCAATGGGGAGTGGCGGGGACTCCCAGGTGACTTCACCGTCCTCCCAGAACATGAACACGAGCTGCGTGCTTCCCGGGGCTACCGCCTCCACATCGATGTGGTCCACGTGGCTCTCGAACTCGATGACGCCCTCCGGTGCCCCGGTCCCGAGGCGGGCCATGGCCTGCACCCCTGCAGCGTAGGCGATGACCTCCCCCTCCTCCGTCACGAAGGTCACATCCATGGTGATCTCCTCGTTCACCTCGAGCTGCACCCCGCCATCCGCCCACTGCGGCGCGCCGGCCACCAGCTCCGTGGAGGCCAGGAGCTGACCGGTCAGCCGGTCCGTGATCAGGACCCCTGCAGCCTCGCCGTGGGGGTCATCCACCTCGGTGGCGCTCTGATCGCATGCCGGGATGACCAGCAGGAGAGCCATGGCACAGGCCGCCAGAATCCCGCCTGGCACCACATTCCGGGTTCTTCTGTCTCTGGTCTTCATGGGTCTCTCAGTCCTCCCATTCGAGGTTTTGCATGGTTCATCGATCGTCACAGGCCATTGAAGTGCAAGGCCCGTTCCAACCCACTGGGGACCTCTTCCGCGGAACAGGGCTTGCCCCATTCCCCTTTCACCTGTTTCGATCCTGCGCCGACGGAACGTATCGGCCCGGCCTCCGGATCCCGAAGGAGTCTTTCAGATCCTGGAACTCTGAACGGTCGTGACGAATGGAGGGGCGCGACGCGCCTGAACGGACCTCGGGCCATGGTGGCCCCCCATGGGGGGTGCGGCGGCATCCACCACGGAGCCGGTTTCCTCGCGACGACCACCCTCGAGGCCGGTCACGACGAAACCCTGGCCCTCATGACCGAACTCGAGTCGCTCCCGATCGACTCCGGCCCGCTCCCACCGCAACTCCTTCGCGCAGGACGCGCTCAGGTGGCTGCTTCTGGATCGTTCTCGGTCCCCTCCCAACGGGGGACCCCCGCCAGGGCGCATGGCCGGATGGCCCCTCTCCGGCCCGTTTCGCGTAATGGGAAGGAGCCGAGTCTCCCGTCACGCGAATGGGAGAGCCCCGCTCATCCAACCGGAGTCCACCTTGCCCTTCCCCAGCTTCGCCTCCCGTCCCGCTCCGGGGTGGGAGAGCTCCGCCGTCCGAGTGCTGGCTATCCTGCTGGGGGTCTACCTATTCGTGGGCCCTTCGTCCGGACACCTCCATGCCCAGGAATCGGACCAACCCCCGGCAACGGTTGCTGCGGGAGCGTCCCTCCCGGGCGTAACCATCCCACCCCAGTTGGAAGGGCTGGAAGAGGCGCACACGGCGTACCTGACTGCCTGGCATGGGGAAGACCCCTGGACGGTCCTGTCCTTCCTCGCTCCGGGGGTCACGGGCCTCATCCGGTCCGGGATTGTGGATGCCCCGGCGCTGGAGATCCTTGTGAACGCCGCCGTCCCCGACCTTCGCATTCATGCCGCATCCCTCTACCAGGTGGAGGCTACGGAAGGATGGGTGACGGTGGGAACCTCGCTCCAGATGGATTTCGGCCGGGATGAGGACCCCGAGCTGAGCTTCGGTTCGAAGCTCACGGTGTGGGAGCGGGGTCCCGACCTCCGATGGCGGGTGGTGTTCCTGACTGCGCTCTGGATGGATGTGGAGGAGGTCCTGGCACCCCGGAACCTGGTCGGCTCCTCGCCGTTCTGAAGCCGGGTTGCCGGGACTACCCGTCCGCAGGGAACCGGGGATGGGTCCGGAGCGGTGCCCAGAGTGGATCCGCCCGGAGGTGTCGGGGCGACAACAGGCCGGGGAGGGCCAGTATCGACTCGAGTTCGGCGATAGCCTCCTCGTGCTGGCCGTTGAGGACGTAGACGGCGGCGAGATCCTCCATGCGGAAGGGGGCCAGGACGGCGTCCCGGCTGAAGGGAAGGAGCTCCTTTCCCCGCTGTGCGGCCCGGACGGCCTCGTCGGGCCGGCCCAGGGTGGCATAGACACGCCCCAGGGTCCCGTGGGCGCGAGCATCCTCCGGGTCATCGCTCACACGGGCCTCGAGAAGGCGGAGGGCAATCTCCTCCTGCGCACGAGCGATGTCCGCCTCGCCGAGTCCGCGGTATGCCGCGGCGCGCAGCCACGCCACGGGCACGTAGAAGATCTGGGCGTCCAGGACCTCCGTCTCCCAGGCATCCGTCGTCCAGAGCACCTCCCGGTATCGGCCTGCCATGAGATCCAGGTGCGCCTGGAGAAACCGCGTCTGGTCGTTGTCCACCCCGGGTCCCACCCCCTCTGCGAGGACGCTCCGGGCACTGGTCACGGATCCTGTCCGGCTGAGGCTCAGGTGGGCCCGGATGAAATGGAGCATGGGCAGGTCCGGGGCACGATGCAGGACCGTCGTATACATCGGTTCGGCCGCCGTGTAGTTCCGGAGGAGCTGTTCGGTGAAGGCAGCCGAGAACACGTGGTTCACGTCCGACGGATCGAGCACGGTCAATTCCCTGAACCTCACGAGCGCCTCCTCCATCCGGCCCTGGCGCCGAAGGACGCTTGCCAGTCCGTATAGCCCTCGGACGTGGTTCGGCTGAAGCTCGAGCGCCTGCTCGAAATAGCGCTGCCCCTTGGGCAGGTCGCCCCGTACCTGGTAATGGAAGAGGCCCAGCGCATAGTAGGTTTCCGGGAGGTCGGGGTGGTTCTGCAGGGCACGCTCAGCGGCCTCGCCGGCCCAGTCCAGCCGCTCCTGGGAACCGTCGAAGCGGTGGAACCAGAGTTGTGTGTGCACGGCTGAAAGCTTCGCCCACGCCTCGCCGAAGGTGCTGTCCCGGGCCAGCGCGACCAGATAGGACGCTTCGGCCAGTCGGAGGCGCTCCTCGTTCTCGTTGAGGCGGAGAAGATCGTTGCCGCGCAGATAGAAGCGGTAGGCTTCGAGATTCGCGGTGGCTGCGACCCCTCCGGCCGCCCTCTCCATGTGGGTCACGTCGACGCTCAGCGCGCCGGCCACTTCCCGGGCAATGACGGACTGCAACGCGAAGAACTGGATCATGGTGTGGTCGAAGGTCTGGCTCCACACCACGCTGTCATTCTCGATCCGTATGAGCCGAGGCACCACGACGACACGCCCGGAAGGATCGGTGGGGCGCTCGAAGCCCACACTCCCGGCCAGGAGGTATTCGACGCCGAGCTCGGAGCCGACCTCCCGGGTGGACCGGTGGGGACCCTCCCGGCTCATGGACGGTCCGGGGGAGACCACCCTGAGACCGGGAAAGCCGGCAAGATGCGCGTTCACCACATCCGTCAGTCCGTCGGCGAAGTACTCCTGGCCCTCCGGCCCGGCATAGTCGAAGGGGAGCACGGCGATGGTCAGCGGATCCTCGCCGCCGGCCTCGGCGATGGGCGATGGCCCCCCACCGCGGTCCAGAAGGAACCCGCCCAGCCCAACCGAAAGGCCCATCACCGCCACGAACAGGGCGAGCGCAACCGTGCGCCGACGAACGAAGGTATGGACACGATACGGGAGCGAATCGCCCCGGGCCCGAACGGACTGACCTGCCAGGAAGCGCCGGATGTCGTCCCCGAGCTCCCCGGCCGATCCATACCTGCGATGGGGCTCCTTCCGGAGGGCCACCAGGACGACCGCCTGAAGGGCGGAAGGGAGTCGCCCCCCTCCCTTCCCGGGCATCTGAATGGGTGTCTCGCAGACGACCCGCTCCACCTCGGAGAGGGAGAGGCCCCCCAGATCATGGGGCCTGCGGCCGGTCAGAAGCTCGTGGAGGACGACGCCCATGCTGTACACGTCGCTGGCCGGCCCAAGGGGTCCGCTCCTGATCTGCTCCGGACTGGCGTACTCCGGCGTCATAAGACGGGAACCGGTGTGGGTGCGAGCCATGGTCAGATCCAGCCCGTCGGGCTCGAGCACCTTGGCGATGCCGAAGTCCAGGAGCTTGACGGTCCCTTCCGCGCGTGTGTCCCCGTCGTCAACGACGATGTTGCGTGGCTTCAGGTCCCGGTGCACGAAGCCGCGCTCGTGGGCATGCTCCACCGCGGAACACGCGTCGGCGAAGAGCCGCAGCCGGGACTCGAGCGACAAACCGTGGGTTTCGCAGTGCGTCGTGATCGGCGACCCGTGCACACACTCCATCACGAAGTAGGGGCGTCCATCCGTCGCGATGCCGCCGTCCAGCAGCCGGGCGATGTTGGGGTGGGTGAGTCGGGCGAGGATCTGTCGCTCGGCACGGAACCGGCGTAGCACGTCCTCGCTGTCCATTCCGCGTCGAACGAGTTTGATGGCTACGTCCTGGTCGTCGGAGCCGTCCTCACGGCGGGCCAGGAGGACCTGACCCATTCCGCCCCGACCCAGGAGGCGGAGGACGCGGTAGGGCCCGATGCGCTGGAGGAGGGGCTCATCAGCGGAGAAGAGGTCGGCGGCAAGCCGGTCTGGAGCATGGTCCAGGAGGGGCTCG
>SL_3KL_010_SEDDRAFT_10002676_pt1 | contig 16251 bp, 10 predicted proteins | sample SodLakKL_010_SED_2_FD_10381 | JGI IMG/M metagenome (IMG submission 10381) | reverse complement strand
AAGGTACCTTTGCCGGTATTCTTCAATAACCACATTTTTTTGTATGTCAAGAGACCTTTGTGAAAAATCAAGCTCAAGCATCCTGTCCGATTCCAGCCACAGACCGGTTTCTAAATTTTCAGAAGGGAGTGTAAGGTAATAGTTTGTGATATCGTTGCTGGTAAAAGCGTTATTTTCACCACCTGCCTTCTGAAGGGGTTCATCGTATGAGGGGATGTTTACAGACCCTCCGAACATCAGGTGTTCAAAAAGGTGTGCAAAACCCGTTTTTTCCGGATACTCATCCCTTGCTCCGGTCTTATACAGTATATTCACTGTTGCAAGCGGGGTAGATCTGTCGGTATGCACTATTGTTTCAAGTCCGTTGGAGAGAGTTGCCTTCTCAAAATCGATCATAAAAACATTGTTATATGATCCCTAAAATTAATCAGAATTTGATAGATTTCGGCATAAAAGCTGAACTCTGTCTAACTTTTTAATTTCCTGCAGTTCAAAGTTCTGAAAAATGATTTGAATATTTCCACCACTCTCTTTAAATTTGGATGCCGGAAATGGTTAGGCATTTGCAGAACGCCAACAGTTTTTTTGCTTTTTAAACCCTATACAGAGATGAAGAAGCCCACCCTTGCAGCAAGAATTGTAGTCTGGGTTATCAAAACGGTAAACCACAGGCAGTTGCTTCTTATTTTAAGTCTGATAGTTGGTGTGTTGGGAGGACTGGCGGCTGTGTTACTTAAAAACACAGTCCTTTTCACAAATAATTTTCTGCACGGACTGTTTAATGCCAGTTATTCTAATATTGTTTATTTTGCATTTCCCCTCCTGGGAATTCTGTTAACTGTGCTGTTTGTAAGATACTTTGTAAAGGATAGTATTTCACATGGTGTCTCCAATGTCCTTTACGCCATTTCAAGAAAAAAAAGCAAGCTGGAGTCGCATAACACCTACTCTTCAATGGTTGCAAGTACGCTGACAGTTGGTTTCGGCGGTTCGGTAGGGCTTGAGGCGCCCATTGTTCTTACCGGCGCATCAATTGGTTCAAATATGGGGCAGTTCCTGAAACTAAACTACAAGACAGTCACACTTCTAATTGGTTGTGGTGTTACAGGGGCAATTGCCGGCATTTTCAAATCACCCATTGCAGCAATGATATTCAGTCTGGAGGTACTGATGCTTGATCTGACAATGTGGTCTATTATTCCGCTTCTCATCTCCGCAGTGGCAGGAGCCACTATCGCCTCTTTCCTTCTGGGCGGTGCTGCCGTTTTTCATTTTTCTATGCCCGAGCCTTTCCTGCTGGGGAATATTCCCTGGTACATAACCCTGGGGATTTTTACGGGACTGGTTTCATTCTATTTTACCAAGACAACCATGGGGATTGAGTCTCTGTTCAGAAAAATTTCCGGGGTATATCATAGGCTTGTAATAGGGGGGATTATACTGGGGTTTTTGATATTTTTGCTTCCACCGCTATATGGTGAAGGATACGGGGTTATCAGGTCACTGCTCGGAGGTGATCCCACGGAAATTGCCGGCAGCAGTTTCTTTTACGGGGTTATCGATAATTTCTGGATCTTTATTCTCTTTTTGCTAGCCATACTTTTCCTCAAGGTTGTGGCTATGGCCGTAACAACCGGCAGCGGAGGTGTCGGGGGGATATTTGCACCATCGCTTTTTGTTGGCGGTGTAACGGGTTTTGTTGTAGCCAGGCTCATTAATTTATTCCATTTTATTGATGTACCGGAGCGTAATTTTGCACTCGTCGGTATGGCCGGGGTAATGGCCGGTGTAATGCATGCACCGCTTACTGCTATCTTCCTGATAGCGGAGATTACAGGGGGGTATGAGTTGTTTATACCACTCATAATTGTAGCAACCATCTCGCATCTTACCATGATCTACTTTGAGCCACATTCAATCTATACCAAACGTCTGGCACAAAAAGGTGAGCTGATAACACACCATAAAGACAAAGCCGTACTTACGCTGCTTCAGCTTGGTAACATAATAGAAACCGATTTAAAGACCGTTTCGCCGGATGATTCGCTGGGAGACCTTGTAAAGGTGATCTCAATTTCTGGCAGAAACATTTTCCCTGTAATTGAAACTGAAGGCAACCTTGCAGGGATTGTGCTGCTTGACAACATACGCGATATAATTTTTAAACCAGACCTCTACGACAAGCTGAAAGTGAAGGAGCTTATGAAGACACCTATCACAACAGTATCATCCGATGAGAATATGGAATCGGTAATGCGAAAGTTTGAAGAGACCGATGCATGGAACCTGCCTGTGATTGATCAGGGGAAATATGTAGGTTTCATCTCAAAATCAAAGATTTTTTCAGAATACCGCAAAGTTTTGATCCAGTTCTCCGACCACTGACAAAACCTTTTACATTATCATTCCCAAGTGTGGAATGGTGATTTGCATTCTGAGAAAAGGGCGAAAAGTAAAAAATTTAACAGACAGTTATGAATTATTCGGCTTAATTACATACATTTATCCTGTAAAAAAGAGTCAAAATTTTGTTACTTATTTATACAAAATTTTGACTTACAGGATGAACCACTTCGCTTTCCAATAAAATTTTTTCATCTCACTGTGTGTAATGTAAGACGAAAAAATTTTATTTACATTTGAAGTTCATCAGAAACCTTAACAATATTTATGCCTATGAACAAAGATTCAGTGATTTTTAACATTATAAAAAAGGAAGATGAAAGACAGCTTTCCGGACTTGAACTTATTGCTTCTGAAAATTTCGTAAGTGAACAGGTGATGGAGGCAATGGGCTCCTGCCTTACCAACAAATATGCTGAAGGTTATCCGGGAAGGCGTTATTACGGGGGATGTCAGTTTATAGATGAGGCGGAACAGCTTGCAATTGACAGGGTGAAAAAGCTATTCGATGCGGAGTATGCAAATGTCCAGCCACATTCAGGCGCCCAGGCCAATGCTGCGGTTATGCTTGCAGTTCTGAAACCCGGAGACACTTTTCTCGGCCTTGATCTTTCCCATGGAGGACACCTTACACACGGCTCTTTTGTGAATTATTCAGGAATACTTTACAATCCCGTACCATATGAAGTTAAGGAGGAGACAGGATGTGTCGATTACGAAATGATGGAACAGCTAGCCATGAAGGAAAAGCCGAGAATGATAATTGCCGGGGCTTCGGCTTATTCACGCGACTGGGATTATGAAAGAATGCGCGGGATATCTGACAAGGTAGGGGCTATACTTATGGCTGATATTGCTCATCCGGCCGGACTGATAGCTACAGGATTGCTGAATAATCCCTTCCCGCACTGCCATATTGTAACATCTACCACGCACAAGACCCTGAGAGGCCCCAGGGGCGGGATCATTCTCATCGGAAAGGATTTTGAGAATCCGTGGGGATTGAAAAAGCCCAAAGGCGAGATAAAGATGATGTCGCAGCTTATTGATTCAGCGGTTTTCCCAGGTATGCAGGGCGGACCTCTTGAGCATATAATTGCTGCAAAAGCTGTTTCTTTCGGAGAAGCACTTGATGTCAGCTTCAAGGTTTACATGGAGCAGGTCAGGAAGAATGCGCAAAAAATGGCACAGGCTTTTATTGACCTTGGNTACAAGGTTATCTCCAACGGAACAGACAATCACTCCATGCTGATAGATCTGCGTACCAAAGTGCCCCAGATATCTGGCAAGCAGGTTGAGAAAGCGCTTGAATACGCTGACATAACTCTCAATAAAAATATGGTGCCTTTTGACAGCCGTTCGCCTTTCCAGACCTCCGGCATAAGACTCGGGACACCTGCCATAACTACCCGCGGACTGAAAGAGGAGCAGATGGAGACCATTGTGGAGCTGGTGGATGAAGTTATAATGAATATCGACAAAGAGAGTGCCATAGGAAAAGTCCGCGAAAAGGTTAACAAAATGATGAAGAGCTATCCCAAATTCTCTTCCTGACTCTCTTTATGGATATTTATATTATTATACTTGTTGTAGGCGCAGGGATAATTGTAGGTTTTGTCAATACACTGGCAGGGAGCGGATCATTGCTCACCCTGCCTCTTCTCATGTTCCTTGGCCTTCCTGCAAATGTGGCCAACGGAACAAACCGGATCGGGATATTGCTGCAGAGTCTTGTTGCAACCGCCTCTTTCAGGCAGAAAAAGGTTTTGGAACTGGAAAAAGGCACCATAATGGCGCTTCCTGCCGTGGCAGGTGCAGTTATAGGGGCAATGCTTGCAGTGAACATGACCGAACTGGTTATGGAACGCATTATAGGGGTGCTGCTTTTCATAATGTTCTTTGTGATCCTTTACAAACCGGAAAGATGGATCAAAGGGCATGCGGGAGAGGCAAATGTGAAACCCGGATTGCTCAGGTATGTTATTTTCTTTTTTATCGGACTGTACGGAGGGTTCATACAGGTTGGGATCGGCCTTTTCCTGCTGGCCGGCCTGGTACTGGGTGCCGGATATGACCTGGTGAAGGCCAATGCATTGAAAGTGCTTATTGTTCTTTTGTTCACACCGCTTGCCCTGGTTGTTTTTATTGTCAATTCACAGGTAGATTATCTTCTGGGGATTATGCTTGCTGCCGGGAATATGGCGGGGGCTTACCTTGCCACCAGGTTTGCGGTTAAGTGGGGGCCTGTATTTGTAAGGTATGTACTCCTGGTAGTGGTATTTTTATCCTCACTTGAACTTCTGGGGGTGTTTGACCTTTTATTCCGGTAATATTGTCCAGTTCCCGCCGCCCGCTTTGCCTGCTTTGCCCTCTTTGCCCGCCTCCCTGCTGGCTCCCGGCGGAGATGCATTGGTTTTAACATATTACTTTGAGAAAAATTACTGCCCGTCTCCCGGCATTTTGGCGCAGAGAAGTAATGGCCGGAAGAGGCCGGTTGACCCCGGTCAAATNAANAAANAGANTTATTNANGNCTGAANCGGTANGTAANNGTNCCCCTTTGNGANNCNGGNGCATCACGGCTTACATCGAACCTTGCCTTCTCCGCTGCACGCTTGGCAGCATCCAGAAGCCCTTTATGCAGGGTTGTTGAACCCGGTCGTCCGGGCTCAGCATTGGTCACAATACCGTCACGGTTAACAGTTACCCGGACAACTATTACTCCTTCCTCATCGTATTCGTATTCGGGGAACGGAAGTGAAAGGGGATTTCTGCCTTCCAGGCTGAATGAAACACCGTCTGTACCAAGACCTTCACCCCGGCTGCTTGCAGATTCAGGTGAGCCGGTTATGTCACCTGCCCTGCCCAGTCCGGTTGTGTCACCAACACTTGTCCCCGTATCGCTGGTTACGCTTCTTCCGGGATAGAGTGCATTTGGATTGACCACCCTCTCTTCAACCTCTTCTTTTTCTTCAACCTCTTCGGTGACCCTTTCGCCGGTTGTGGGGTCAGGCCTCTCTTCAGGGGCAACATCCTCCTGTTCCTGCGTTTCCTCCGGGGGTGTCACCACCGGAGCCTCTTCAAAATCCTGGGTAAGGATTGCTTCTTCCGTTTCGCTTGCCGGCACAGAAGCCGGACTGGTAGGCATTTGTGCAATCTCTTCACGCGGAGGGTCGATAGTACCGAAACCCTCATCATCGGTCCCGAAGCTGATCAGTATGCCCTCCTCTCCGGGTGGTGGCCAGGGGGCCGAAAAGCCAAGGAATATTATGATGATAGCTACCACCACATGAAAAAACGTGGTGCCAATAATACCTCTTTTATGTTGCTTCAGTTTATCAAGCATCTGAAGAAATTTAATTAATGTGAAGTTGTTGCAAGTATTAACCTGTATTGGTTATCTTTTGCTATATTCATCACTTTTACAACCTCTTCCATAGGAACCCTCCTGTCAACATGCAATGAAATTGTCGGATCGGGATCCCCTGCCAATCTTTCCCGCAAAACCTGTTCCAAACTTGAAAGTTCCACCGGCGTTCTTTCAACATAAAACTGCAGGTCCGGTGTTATCGAAACGGTTGTTATGGGACTGGCCATGGTCTGGTGATGACTCTGAGGCAGCAATAGCTTCAATGCGTTTGGAGCTATCAGGGTTGAAGTTATCATAAAAAATATGAGCAGAAGAAACACAATGTCAGTCATGCCGAACATGCTGAAAGTGGTTGTGATCTTGCTTCTTGAGCGTATTGCCATAGTCAGTTGTGTTTATAACAATTTATTTGCATATTACTTAACCGGTTCATTCAGCAAGTCCATAAACTCGGTTGTATTGGCCTCAAGCTTGAAAATGACATTTTCAACTTTGGCCACAAGAGTGTTGTAGGCAAGGAATGCAATAATACCTACCATCAGGCCAGCCATGGTTGTTATCATGGCGGTATAGATACCGCTGGAAAGGAGCCCCACATCAATATTTGCACCGGCCTGGGCCATGTCATAAAATGCACGTATCATTCCCATTACGGTACCCAGAAAACCTATCATTGGAGCCGCCCCTGCAACAGTTGCGAGGATCGGAAGCCCCTTTTCAAGCTTGTAAACCTCCAGTTTCCCGACATTTTCAATGGTGGCATTTATATCGTTCAGTGGCCTGCCTATCCGGCTGATCCCTTTTTCAATCATCCTTGCCACCGGGTTTTCGGTTGACTGGCAAAGGGCAAGGGCTGAATCTATCTTGTCGTCATGGATATAGTCCTTTATTTTGTTCATGAAGTTAATGTCAACCTTTTGTGCCTTTTTTATTGCATAATAGCGTTCAAAAAATATATAGACAGCCATTATTGACAAAATAATAATGGGTATCATAACCCATCCCCCCTTAAAAGCCAGTTCCCAGTAAGACATTGTAATTTCCTGAGCTTCCCGGGCTGCTTCCGTGTCGGCAATCGTATCAGCAAGTGAGACCTGTAATAAGAATAAATAGTTCATTTGTGCAGATTATGGTTAGTAAATTCTTTTGTTATTAATAATGATCGTGCAAATATCCAGCCGGTTCTTTAATTAGCTTCTGATTTTTTTAAGTTGCACCAGATTGTAAAATTATACAAAGCATGCAAAAAAAGAAGCACTGAAATAAAATATAACGCAAATCATTGGTTATTGTTATTGCTGTCCGACCCGAAAACCCTTCTCCAGTAGCTTTTCATCAACTCGTCAAACCTGTCAAAATCCTCCCTGTAATAAATGCCGATGCCCTGGGTATAGGGTGCCAGGTTGGGCCTTATCAGATTGTCGTTGCTGCGCGTGAACACTTTCATACGAAGTTTACCGCTCCTGTTTAGCATAATATCGACATCAACATCGCCTACAATATTGCTTGTGGTTGTCTGGCGCCCTCCCACATCAACACTACCGTTAATTGACACCCTTTCATTGAACAGCTGTGTGGAGAGAGCCAGTTCAACCTCATCAGGGGTTATCTCATCCCCCGGCCGGAAATTGACTCCCAGGTCTATATCGTTGCTCAGTTGTGACAGCCAGCTGCTGAGCTGGCTTGACAGAAACTCACTTACCGTTGTCATCCCCGCACCGGTAGCACTCAGGCCAAAATTGCTGCCTGCTCCACCAGCTCGTGCATACTCCTGCTCCGGAAGGAAGTTGTTTATTACAAGCAGGGAAAGAAACTGCCTGTTTATTTTTTCCTCGGTGTTAAGGAGTGCTTCAACATACTGGCGTGTCTGACTGTCGACTGTCGGAAGATTTATACCAAAATCTATGTTGGGATTGAGAAGCCTGTTGCGAAGGTTTATTTCACATACAACCGGTATTCTGCCCGTCTGTCCCTCCGCCATCTGGAATCCAAGTTCACTGTCAAGATTGTTAAGAGGAGCACGCAACCTGTAGACAGCCGTCATATCAATGTTTGCATCGCCTGGATCACCGCTCCACGTGATTGTGCTACCCCTTTGAATGTCAAAGCGTTTGTTTATTACATTTTGAAGAGTGAACATATAATCTCCCTGTTCAAACTCATAGTCACCGAATATTCCGAATCTTCCCTGTGCATCTATCTCCATTTTAAGCGAACCGGTTCCACGCCCCCTTATTATATCACCAATCCTGGAATCGAATATTATCTGGGTTTCAGCATCAGGTGTCACATCAAGACCGAAATCAAGCTCTATACCTGTAAGGTCAACCTGGTAGGGATTCTCCGGAGCTGTTTCGTATTCTTCACCCTTATCCACTTGAGATTTGAACCTTACGAATTGAAAATCACCAGCAGCCATGGTCTGGTCAAGAGGGATGAAAATACGGGTGTTCCTTTCGGTACGCGCAGATATGTCGATATGTACATTGTTTACCGGTCCGGTAAGATTTACAATGCCCGAAGCAAATACACGGCCGTAGAAAGTATTGTTATCCCTCTGTGTTGTATTCAGAGCCATGAACCTTTCAGGCCTGAGGCTGATATCCAGTCTGAAATCATCGAAATTGCTGTTTGTCACCCTTCCGTTTGCAATACAGGTGTTGCCGTTAACATCAAACACTTCTATGTCATTGAAAACTATCTGGTTGTCAATTATGTTCACGCTGTGTGTAAAATTAAAGCGGCTCTGAAGATAATCAACGGTAAATTTTGCATCATCAAGCATTATATTTCCGTTAATCAGAGGCCTTTCTGTTACCCCTCCAAGGTGAATGTCACCTGAAGCAAATCCTTCCAGGTCATCGAATATTTCGTCCTCATACCTGTCAAAAGCTTTAAGGCTTACATTGCCAAGGGAGATATTGAAATCGAATCCTTTGCTCTCAGGTGTATAGGTTCCGTAAAGACCCATGATCCTCTCCCCGTTGAGTTGACTTTCAGCGTTTACATAGACCGACTCCATAACATTGTTCCAGTCGCTTATAATCTTCATATCCCCGAACTCCTCTTCATTGAAGGTAAGTTCGTTTACCGAAAGGTCTCCGTGGAAAGATGTGTTGCTGTACCACTCCGTTACACTCGCCCCGCCAGAGAGAATACCATTAAGTGACATGTTGCCCGTCAAATTCAGAAGTTCAAGATTTTCCAGTTCAAAATTGCTGAAACGGAGGAAAAGCGAATCTGAAGGGTTTTCGGAAATTTTCCCGTCGATTTGAATTGATTGGTCTCCGTGACTGAAATTGAAGTTTTCAACAGAATAAGATGTGCTGTCTAAAGTCATATTGCAAACGCCTATATGCCAGGTTGAATCGGCTACGACCACTTTCGTTGGTTCGATACAGATACTTACAACCGGCATCGTTTTACCGGAAACCTTTTCCAGGCTGGCCCCTGCTTTAATGTTTCCGCTGTACCTCAGACTTTTTTTATTGTCCCATTCCGTCTCAAACCTAACACTGTCTTCAAATGCAGAGGAATAGAGGCGAATATTGTCTGCCCTGTAATCTTTACCTATTGTGGCTGCCTCTGCAACTGAGCGGAAAACAAGCCGGTCTTCTTCCCGGGAGGATCTGGCTTTTAAATTGTGAACAGTATAGTTGTTTACGGAAATCCGGGGCGACATTCCTTCAATTTCAATAAAGTACTCTTCCGGTTGATATGTGCCTTCAATTCTTGAATCTTCGGCAATACTTATGTGGGGCAGGAAAAATCCAGTTATTTCACTAGTGTTGTAAAGTTCAAGAAAAAAAACAAAGTTGTTTTTCGTGGCATGATCGTTTCCCCGGTTTTCCGAGGAATAGGAGGGAAGGTAATGTGCAACCAGTCTGTGAAGTGAATTTGCAAGGGTGGCAAATTCGTACTGCCCTGATATTTCCCCCTGTGCAAATGTTGAGCTCAGTTCGATCTTTCTTTCGCCGTTATATTCGAATGCAGTGAGCGAAAGGGTATCCATATTTAGTTTGGCAGCCGATTTTGAAAACCTTGCACCGGTCAGCCTTATTTCACCGTCCATATTGTCTATATTGCTGCCCATGAAATTTGCCCCAAGCATGAATGAAACGGTATATTCCGGATCGGCTCTGCTCAGGTTCAGATCGTAGAGTCTGGCATCATCAATTTTTGCAGAAAAGTCAAACACAGGTGTTTCATCCGAAAAATCGAGGTTGCCGACAAAGTCAAGCCTTATGTTTGAGTCCTCAACCGATGCGGAACCGTCAAACCTCCTGTCGGCAAGATATCCCGAAAGATCAATATTGCGGTAGTTGTACTCCATTATTTCGAGGGAGTCTATCACCCCGAGAAGATCTGCATTTATGCCCGTTGCCGGTGAGTGGAAACCTTGTGCCGTAACATTGAAAGTTATTTTGCCAATATTTTCTGTTTTGCTAAATCTTCCCGCCTGAAAATCCCTTGTTCTCACCTCGCCGTTGAATACGAGAGTGTTGCTGGTATCCGGCCTGAGTGACAGGTCTGTAAATATATCCCCGAGCCCTGTGGAAAGCTCTCCGTAAGCAACGAAATCGTCAATGAATCCTGTGAACTTTCCCGTGTAGTTTATTTCCCCGAGTTCCCTGAATTCTTCGGGAAAGATTGTTTCGCCGCTTTTACCCATTCTAATGACTTCTTCCAGGTCGTCTGATGTGGTGGAGAGGCTTTGCAGGTCGAGAAAAATATAGGTCTTTTCAACTTCCGGCAGACCAACCAGGTTAAAACTGCTTAGTATTGAAGTTTTTTCACTGAAGGAGATATTTACATCATCGCCCTTAAGGTTCCCGACATTACCCCTTATAGCGCCTTCTATGCTGATATCTGCGGGATACTCCTTCAGGCCGGGGATGAAAAAACCTATATCGGGAAGGTTTATCCTTGACGGACTTACAGAGGCGTTTATTCCCACACGGTTTGAGAAATCTTCGAAAGCAGAGGGGTCCTCAAAGCCAAGATGGAGTGAGTCGAGGTGAAGGCTTGTACTTTCCGTTTCAAGATGAAGTAAGGAGGTTAAAAAGTGTCTTTTACCAATACTGTTCCTAGATGAAAAGTTGTTTAGCCTGAATCCGCTTTTTTCTTCAAAGCTGAGGTGGTTTATATTGAAAAGAAGTGTGTCTGAACTCCTTCTGATCCTGCTCATTCTCAGGTTTAGCCGGCTTACGTCCATATTGGAGAAGTCGATCACACCATCGGGTTCTTCGGGGGTTCCGTTCACGAAAGTGAAACGTGACTCTTTCAGGTCAACAGAGTTGATATAAATCTCCCACTGCTCTCTTTCGGTGTCTCTTTCCTCTTCCCGGGAAAGTGCATCAATAAGGAAGGCTGCGTTCAGCACCCCTGTAGAATCCCTGTACAGGTTGATGGTGGCTTTGTCAATCTCAACATTGTTGAACAGGACTCTTCTTTCCCTGCGGTCAAGGTAATGTACTGTTGCCGACATCCTGCCGGCTTTCATCAGCGTATCTTCCATCTGGTCCTTTATATAGATATCTTCCAGTATAACCCTGTTAAAAAGGGAAATACTTACCCTCCCGACATGGAATTCCGCATTGAGCCTTTCAGATATTTTTTCGGTTGCAACAGTGGTAAGATAAGTCTGCACCCTGCTGCTCTGTATCAGAAAGAAAGCTGCAACAGGCAGGGACAGGATCACCACTGTGAAAATGAACAGTATTTTATAAGTTTTTTTAATAGTTTTACCGTTTTGATAATGAAAACGTAAAAAAAGCAAAAATAGTCCACAATTTTGAAATTTAACTATAATCTATGGCACCTCCAATACTCGGCATAGAGTCTTCATGTGATGATACTTCCGCATCGGTGGTTCACGACGGCTATTTATTGTCCAATGTCACTGCAAACCAGCATGTTCATCGTGAATACGGGGGAGTTGTCCCGGAGCTTGCTTCAAGGGCTCACCAGGCAAATATAATACCCGTAATTGACAGGGCATTGAGAATTGCAGGGGTGGAGCGCGATCAGATAGGTGCTGTTGCATTCACAAGGGGGCCCGGACTGATGGGAGCGCTCCTGGTAGGAGTATCGTTTGCAAAAGGATTTGCACTTGCCGGGAATATTCCCCTTATAGAGGTAAATCATCTTCAGGCTCACATCCTTGTCCATTTTATAAAAGAGAAGGGCAGGAGGGTCTGTCAGCCCTCTTTTCCTTTCCTCTGCCTCCTGGTATCGGGAGGCCACACCCAGATAGTGCTGGTAAAAGACCATCTTCGCATGGAGGTACTGGGGCAGACTATAGATGATGCGGCAGGTGAAGCTTATGACAAGTGTGCAAAGATGATGGGCATCCCTTATCCCGGTGGACCGACTGTTGACAAGTATGCCGCAGAGGGGAACCCTGATGCTTTCAGGTTTTCAAGACCCGAGCCCGGCGGTCTCGATTTTAGTTTCAGCGGACTGAAAACTTCGGTACTCTATTTTTTACGCGACCGTGAAAAAGAAGACCCCGGCTTTACCTCGAAAAACATAAAAAATATCTGTGCATCACTCCAATCAACCATAAACGGTATTCTGCTCGACAAGGTGGTTGAGGCAGCCAAAGTGACAGGTGTAAGCACCATTGCATTATCGGGGGGTGTGGCAGCTAATACCGGACTGCGCAGGGTTTTTACGGCAGAAGGGGAAAAGCGCAACTGGGACCTTTTTATTCCTGAATTGCGTTTTACAACAGACAATGCGGCTATGGTAGCCATAACCGGTTATTACAAATACCTTGGGAAGGAATTTGCACCGCTTGATATAGTCCCTCTTGCAAGATACAGCTATTAATACTCCCGGCTGGGAATAATTACCTTATCTGTTCTTCCTGCAAACCTGCACCCGGGAAAATGACAGCCGGGTTATATTCAGCTTTATTTTAGTTTCACCCCTTCTCCCGTCTGGTAGATCATATCCTTCTCCCCTATGTAAGGCCTGTCCCATTCATGACCCATCTCTCTGTCCATTACAAGCGGATAAAGGTATTGTCCCCCGTTTACAAAGTTTATCTTTGTTATGTCAGCGGGTCCCCAGCCGGGAACTTCTATCTTGACTATCGTGCCTGGATACTCATCGCCTGCTATACCCGTTTCATAGTACCCCCTGAAAAAGTGCACCCTTGTTTTGTGCACCACTATGTCAAGTTCGTCAAAGTCTATTCCGACCCTTGCATGCCATTCAGGCGCGGTTATCTGTCTCAGTGCCGGGGAAACGATTATCCTGTTGTTGTTTCCGAAAAGCAGAACCAGGTAGCTTCGGTCAATAAATTCCAGTACAGCATCATCCAGTTCAACGGGGTCTCCTGAAAATATGTCGGTTGTGCCGCCCACTTTAATACGGCCGGTTCTCTCACCTGCACTCAGTCCCTTTTCAGTCAACTTCTCAAACAGTTCGGGATCGGCTATTGTTCCCACGGCAAAATTTGATGCCCCCTGTTTTATCAGTTCGTGTGTTATCCATGTAGCGCCGCCAGTCCTGTCGCACCCGTCAGCTATCACAACCGGTGTTTCACTGGCTTCAACAGCTTCTATGGCATGGGCAACCCCGTCACCGGGACCGAAAATATCCTTGAAGACGAAGTCTTCCCTGTGATTCCAGTAAAACTCATTCATATCGTCTGCTATACGGTTTGCAAGGTCCGGATCGTTGTTTGTCACCACATATATGGAAGCCCCGTTATCGGGCACATCTGCATAGGCAAAGCCGAAGTTGACCGAAACGTACACATCCCGTTCCCTGTTTTCCCAGCGGCGGGCTCTTTCCATTATTTCGCGGGCGGGATATCTCACTGTGCCCTGGAAGAAGCTGGGGGTTATAACACCCGGTTTCCTTGTGGCAACAACCGGATTGTAAGTACCATCAAGCGTTCTTATCATCACATCGGCAGCCCTTTGTCCCATCAGCGTGGCGTCGTAATGCGGAAACCTTTTAACCGAAAACACTGCATCCACAGCATCATCAGCAACCAGCTCGGCATCAACGCATGCATGCAGGTCAAGCGTCATCGTTAAAACGGCATCATCACCAACAATCCTGCGCACCATNCGTGCCAGCTCAGCTTCGGGTCTTGCAACCCCCACAACTGCCATGGAACCGTGCACTGCAAGATGAACACCGTCAAAAGGCCCTTTCTCTTTCAGCTCCTGCATCATCCTTGAAGTGAAAAACTCCCATACTTCCGGGGTGTTCCAGCTGCGCCCCGTCCCTCCTACAGGCATTCCGGCAGGGGAAGTTATCCCGGTAAGTTCAACACCTGTGTAGGCTGCCATTCTCTGTTCGAATCCACCTATATACCCGGTACCGGATGAAAACAGAAGGTTTGTCGGGTCACCCGTTGCAAGCCAAGCGTCCAGGTCTGCCGGATCGGGGCAGTAGGTACATGTTTCGTGAACGAAAGAGATCACCGCTACACGGTATGTTTTATCCCTTGGCGGTATATGCCTTTCCGAAACCCTTTGCGAAAAAAGGTTCAGGGGCATCAACAAAAGCATTCCAGCTATTGTAAAGCTGATTATCTTGATTTTTGAGTTCATAAGTTGAAGTTTTTGAAATGTAGCTGTTAAGTATCTATAAAGATTAAAGCGGTTATCCACCTTTTCTTTCCCGGATAATTTCTTCTGCAGTTTCAACCAACAGTTGATGGAGCATCTCGATATGTTCTACCGAAATATTTGTCTGGCCTGCAACCATTCGGATGGTATATTTCCCTTTCACCACAGTGTGGGAGAGGAATGCCTTGCCCGAAAGGTTGATCCTGGTCATAAGATCCCTTGTTAGCTCGTTGTAATCCTCTTCACTGTAGCCCGCGGGAGTCCAGCGGAAGCAGATAACATTGAAAGAGGCCGGTGACGTTAGCTCGAACTCACCGTTTTTAAGAAGCAGGTTTTTGAAAATACCTGCAATGGAGATGTGCTCCCTGAGTTTTTTTTGCAATCCTTCCTCCCCGAAGCTTCTTAAAACGAACCAGAGTTTCAGTGCCCTGAACCTCCTTCCAAGTTGAATGCCCCAGTCGCGGTAATTATTCACATTTTCTTCACTTCCGGTTTTAAGGTATTCGGGAGTTATTGAGAAGGTTTTTTTTAGCGACCCGCACTCTTTTACGAAGTATAGGGAACAGTCAAAATTGGTGAACAGCCATTTGTGGGGGTTAAACACAAAGCTGTCAGCTTTTTCAACACCTTTCATCATATGGCGGTATTCGGGAAGTATAAGGGCTGACCCGGCATAGGCAGCGTCAATGTGAAGCCAAATATTGTATTTTTCACATATCGATCCGATTTCATCAACCGGGTCAACCGCCACCGTGCCCGTTGTTCCAAGTGCGGCAACGGTGCAAAGGGGGAGGAATCCCTTCTCTGTATCCTCCCTTATCGCTTTATCAAGCAGCTCCGGTTTCATTGCCAGGTTTTCGTCAACAGGTATCTTAACAAGATTATCAGTTCCCAGTCCCGCTATCCTGACACCTTTATCAACAGACGAATGAGCTTCGGCTGAGCAGTAAACCCGCATTTTTTTCTCATCGAAAAGCCCTTTTTCGTTACACCTGAAGTCAGTTAACCTTTCACGTGCAGTCAGAATTGCAACCAGTGTTGCAGTAGAGGCAGTGTCCTGTATCACCCCCTTCCATGAAGATGGCAGTCCTGTCATGTCCCTCAGCCAGCATGTAACTCTCTCTTCCAGCTCTGCAGCTGCCGGCGAAGTGTCCCACATCATGCACTGCAAACCCATAGCAGCGGTAAGCATTTCCCCCAGCAGGGAAGGGTAGCTTGAGTTTGCAGGGAAGTAGGCGTGAAAAGAAGGGTGTTGCCAGTGGGTTACCCCCGGCATGATTATTTCACGGAAGTCTTTGAATATATCACTCATATCCTCCCCTTTTACCGGACAGGAATCCGACAGTTTCCCTTTTATCTCACCCGGGCTGACGGTTGATTTCACAGGGTAATCCGTGATGTTTTCCAGGTAATCACCCATCCATTCAACGAAAAGGTGAGCCTGTTTTTTGAATTCTTCAGAGTCCATGATGGCAGGTTTTTGTTGCATTCCCGGAAATTAACCAATATTCTTTTTGTAAAACTTAATCCGGCAATATTTTAATACAAAATTCAGGCATTTCACAGGTTAAAAGTACATAAAATTTTTTATCCTTTCCGTTTGGGTAATTAAACCTTTCAGTTTATTTGAAGTCTTACAACCGAACAGATTTTTTCACAATTTAAGACAGATATATGTATTTAATCAATCATTTAAGGATGACAGCTCTCTCCATCATCTTTCTTTTATTTTCCACCCCCTTGTCCGGGACAATTACCGGAACCTCCGAGGAGCAGCAACAGTTAGGAGCCCTTAAAGGGAGGGTTGTTGAATCCGTGAGCGGGCAACCACTTGAATACGTCAATATTGTAGTTCTGGATCAGCAGGACGGAAAAGTAATAACCGG
>SL_3KL_010_SEDDRAFT_10002675_pt1 | contig 16263 bp, 10 predicted proteins | sample SodLakKL_010_SED_2_FD_10381 | JGI IMG/M metagenome (IMG submission 10381) | reverse complement strand
CGGGCAGCACTGCCTGAAAAACGTCTCATGGATATCAACCCGGTACACAGCTTCCGGCATTCCTGTGCGGTGCGCATGCTTTCTTCCGGCTTGTCCCTGGCAGAAATCAGAAATCGCCTGGGACATGAAGACATACAGTCCACAACTATTTATCTACACCTTGATCTGCCGAGAAAAAGGCATATCCAGAAACAGTTTCTTGAATACGTCCAGGCATCAATCGATCTTGATCCAAAGCTCCAGGAACTAATTGACTGGGAACTAAAGGAAGACACATTGGCCTGGCTGGATACTTTATAGTGGAATGTGTGTCTAAAAGGGATAAAACCAAAGAGGTCCTGATTAATGAATTATGTTGTGAGCTTATAGCTTGCGTTTGAAATATGGGATTTAACCTGCCGGCATAACTGACATTATGCCATTTCCTGGGCTTGAAGGGAAAAAATTATGCGTTTCAATGGGTTATGGTGACTGACAACATAATAGCCGTAGGCTTCATAAAGGAATACAGTTTAAAAAATGTGTATTACGTTTTGAAACCGGGCTTATGGTAAGGGCAAATAAAGAATGGGAATTGAAGCAAGGCTTTAACATGGCTTGAAGGAGGTATAAAAGATGGTCTCCTATGGAAGACATCAAAGTTGTGGTCATAGTATTAATTTAACCAGAATATCTAGGAGTTAAGTTATCAAGCAGATGTCTCATTGGGCTGGGAGACATCTGCTTAATATGATTTGTAAATGAATTTATCATTTCTGCAAGTTTGAGACCATCAGCAGAAGATATCCATCCGCTCATCAATCTATCCGGGTTTATGCCCCGCCTTTTGAGCAAGGCCTTAAGTGAGGGGATCCGATTGGCGGCATGGTAATCCCCCTGTCTAAATTTACATTCACCCATCCTGCAACCAAGAATCATTATACCGTCAACACCCTTCTGCAAGGCTTCCAGAATAATATCCTGGTGAATTATCCCAGTGCAGTTAATCCTGATAATTATCACGTTGGGCGGGTACTGTCTTTTGAGTACGCCAGCGGTGTCAGCAGCCATATATGACCCCCAGTTGCAACAGAAGGCCACTATCAGGGGTTCTGATTTGACTATTTCTGACCTGTAGGTTTTGATAATAGATGAAATCTGGGAACTGATTTTATCAAGCCTGTATTCATCAATTATCACTCCGCCTCTGGGACATGAAGACACGCAGATTCCGCAGCCTTCACACAAGGCCTTGTCGATTTTAATTGGGCAACTTCCCTGAAGATCGTCTTCATGATGCTCGATGTACAAGATGGCTCCGTAGGGGCATTTATCAATACATATTCCGCATCCGTCACAATTATCAGTAATGTTCGCCTTGAGTGGGTCGAGAAAAATATGTTCCTTAAACAATATTTTTCTGACCCTTGAAACAGCTGCCTGGGCCTGAACTATGGATTCTTCAATGGGTTTAGGATAATGACACAGGCCAGCCGCGAAGATTCCTTTGGCAGTGAGATCCGTTGATTTAAGGAAGTAATGTTCCTCCAGCATATATCCAATTGAGTCCAGGGAACTTTTGAACTGGTGAATTATTTTTTCGCTGTCCTTATTTGGAACTATGGCCGCTGCCAGAACCAGGTAATCAGCTTCTATTTCAAGAGGTTTATTGAGGACATGGTCATCAACAATCACTGTTAGTTTACCATTATTTTGTTCTACCCGGGGTTTGTTATCCTTGGTATACCTGATGAAAAGCACTCCCCTTCTCCTGGCCTCCTCATAGAGCAGTTCCCTTACCCCATAAGTGCGGATGTCCCTGTTTAAAATGTATACCTGAATTTTTGGATTCAGTTCTTTTAAAAACAGAGCTGCCTCAACACTGTGAGTGCAACATACTCGGCTGCAATAGGGATGATCAGGCTCCCTGGAACCAACACATTGAATAAAGACGACAGTCCGGATATTTTTTATTTCATCAGGCCTTGATTTAAGCTCATTATCAAATTCCTGATGTGTAAAAATATACTTATTCTGACCGTACAGATATTCACGCGGCTTGAGTTCAGAAGCCCCTGTACACAGGATTGCTGCTCCATATCGAATGGTTTCAATGAGTTCAGAACCAGCCTTTTTTGCAACACGAACCTGGCTGATGAAATTTCCGATAGATCCCCTGCAGGAGACCACTTCTGAATTTTTCATGAGAGTTATTTTGGGGTTATGCTCCAACCTAGAAATACGTTCTTCAAGATAAGCCGCGGTATCTTCACCTTTCCATGTTGACCTGAGATTACAGGCATTACCCCCGAGATGGTCGGATTTTTCAACCAGAAAGGTCTCAATGCCCTGATCTGCCAGAGACTTAGCGGCGGTCATGCCCGACAGTCCGCCTCCCACAACCAGAGCCTTTCTGACTACTTTTTTGTAGATACCGTGTATTGGCTTGTTTAAAAGCACCTTGGATGTTGCGCCTGCAATCTGGATTCTGGCCTTTTTGGATGCCTCTTCAGGAAAGTTTTTATGAACCCAGCTGTTCTGGTTGCGAATATTGGCGATTTCAAGAAGGTAAGGGTTGAGACCGGCTCCTTTCAGGGTTTTCTGATACAGTTTTTCATGAGTCTTGGGAGTGCACGCCGCAATAACTACTCTGTTCAGCTTATTCTGGATAATCTGTTCAGTGATTTTATCCTGGGTTATCTGTGGACAGGTGAAGACATTGTTATCCACCATGACCACTCCTGGCAGGGTCCAGGCGAATCGAGCCAGTGTCTCCACATTCACTACTTCGGAGATATTGCCTCCACAGGAGCAGATAAAGATTCCGATCCTGGGTTCCTGCATGGAAACATCTATTTCCAAAGGGAACACCTCTTTATGCACCATGGTTCCTCTGACCTCAACCAGTTCCATGGTAGCCGCGTTGGCCACGCCTGTGGCATCTGTGATGGATTGACGTATATCGCGGGGAGAAATAATGCTGCCTGCTACATAAATTCCCTGCCGGCTGCTTTTAAATGGATTGAAACTCGAGGTAATGGGGTTGTCATAGCGGTTCATGCTCACGCCTAATTTCGAGGACAGAGCAACTGTATCATCTCCAGGCAATAAGCCTATGGAAAGGACCAGCAGTTCAAAACTTTCAGTAGCTATAATCCCATTTTTATCTGCGTAGCTGAGGATAACTCCTTTGCCGTTGTCTCCAGGCATTATGGTATGGGGAATTGAATTGATAAAACGCACTCCCTGGATTTTGGCGTTTTCGTAATATTTCTCATATCCTTTTCCATGAGCCCGGATATCATTGAAAAAAATGGTTGAATCCACCATCCGCCTGCTCACATGTTCTTTTGATATCACAGCCTGTTTCATGGCATACATACAGCAGATACTGGAACAAAGACTGTTTTTGACCCTGTTGATGGTCCTTGAACCCACACATTGCAGCCATGCTACATTCCTGGGCTCAGCATTATCAGAAGGCCTCTTTAAAATACCTTTATTGGGTCCGGATGAGGATAGAAGTCTTTCGTATTCCAAACTGGTTACCACATCAGGTATATTTTTATAACCCCAAATATCATAATTTGCCGGATTAAACTGGACCAAACCAGGGGTCAGAATGACAGACCCAACATTCAAAGTGATTTGTTTCTTTTGATCATTGAAGTCAATGGCGCCGGTAGGGCAGACTTTTTCACATGCCCCGCAGATGTTTCTTGTAAGTCGCAGACAATTCTTTCCATCAATAACATATTTGGAGGGAACGGATTGCTGATATAAAATAAACGCGGCTTTTCTGGAATTTAGTCCCAGGTTGAAATCATCTGGAACTGATCTTATGCAGGCCTCTGTACATTTATTGCAGGCTATACACTTGTTTGTGTCAATGTAGCTGGGATATTTTTCTATATGCACCAGCATGTTTCCTTCCGGCCCCAAAACGTCAATTACTTCGCTCTGAGTATGAATTTTGATATTTAGATGTCTTGAGCAATCAAGGAGTCTGGTAGACAGGATGCATGGAGAGCAGTCATTGGTGGGGAAAATATTATCCAGTTGGGCCATAAGCCCGCCTAGACCGGATTTTTTTTCCACAAGATGGACGTAATATCCAGCGTCAGCCAGTTCCAAAGCGGCTTGAATCCCAACAATGCCACCACCGACAATGGCAACGGAACCCACCTTATTGGCCATATTCTGCCTCTGTTAGGTTGAGGGGGTCTATCCACAATATCTTTTGCTTCAGGCTGGGTTACACTATCCAGCCTGAAGCGGGTATTGTTGATTAACCCAGTTCGCTCCGATTCTCACGGCACATGCTCTTTTTTTCCAGCGATTTTTCAATAATCTTGTTTAATGCATCGCTGACATATGTGGTTTGACTGGGCTGAGCTGGCTGACGGCCCGGATCAGGGTGTTTTTGTTCCAGATCCTTGAGCTCCTTGACCATTTTATCATATTCAGGAATGGTCATTAAGGAATCATCAACGCCTTGATGGATGTACTGGTAATTCTTGATCAGAAGGTGCAACTCCCTGATTCGGTCCATGACGTTTGCTTCCTTTTTGTCCCTAGCCGAATGAACATGGCTGTACCCCTCAAGCACGGATCGTTCCGCGCTGTTTAAAATGCTCATACCCAAAGGAGTCCGGGTTACCACCGTAGTCCACCCCTCATGGGCCCCTATTCCGCCAAAGGAGAGATCTGCGTATTCCGCGGTATAATCGTCGCAGTACCTGCAGGCATTTCTCTTGATGAAATCCACTTCGTCCAGAGGAAGGGTATGAATCACTCCACTATTGAGGTAAATATACATCTTGCCCTTGATATTTATTTTCTTCACATCGCTCCATTTGAAATCCCCGATTTTTTCCAGGCGTTTTCTTGAGTTATCATCAAAAGCGAAATTGCCTGCACAGAACAGCCCCAGATGACAATAAATGGAATCTGAAGGAACAACTCCCAGGGCCTGCATTTTTCGCAGAGTAACAATCTGACATGGAGTGCCCACAAATGCAACCCTGTTCACCCCAATTTTTTTTACAGTACTCAAAGCCTGAATGGAGGGAGAAAATGTGGAATAATGTTCACTGTATAATACCATGCCGTGTGAAGCGTCAAAAAACGATCCACATGCTTCAAAGATGTCCTCTTTAGTTGAAGCCAGATAAGGTTCCCTGTTGAACAGTCCCACATGTTTGGACACAATGGCCCCGTCTATACGTCCGGTGTCCAGCAAATGCAGAAGGATTCCGGTAACTGCCCCGCCGTCTGTAGCCCTTTCAAGCACTTGTTGATCTCTGGCCCGGACAATATTAGTGGCCATAATTCTCCCTGCCGGTTCGCTCCAGCTGGCCTGTTCCTTAATTTCAGCATCCAGTTCATCGTTTTCAGGACAGAGCATGGAGCATATTCCGCACTCAATGCATTTTTCTTTGTCCTTATAGTGTGGGTAGCCATTTTCCCCCAGTTCCAAGGCGCCATAATTAATGGCTGTACAAAAAGTTACACATCCTCCGCATCTGTGACAGAGATTTCGTTCCTGTACCTCTTTAATTAAATCTTCAAATGATCTCATAACGCCCTCCTTTTTATAAAATTTGTTCCGACCCGGAATGGCTGGGGACATCGTCAAGGATCTGAGAGCTCAAGGCGCTTTTTCCAGTACCGGGTTCGGACTGCTCTAGACCAATTCATGAAATACATTTCATGGGTTGTCCTTTGAGATCATCTAATCAATATTTACGCCTTAATAAAAATCTTCTTTAATTGCTGGGGTTTATTTTATGAAAACATGCTCTGGCAATGACTGTGGCTCATCAACAAACAAGATTTGTCTTGCCGCGCAAGACAGTATGCTGATAATTCAGTCTGATCTGTTGGAGCAGAGCCATCGCATCAGCATCTTTATGGAGGGATTGATGACAATTAATAGAAACTTTCCTATCGCAATAAGCGCTAAGTTATCTTATTTTGTATTTCTTGATCAGAGCGTAAAGTCTTGGGCGGGACAGGCCTGATAATTGGCAGGCCTTAGGTATATCATTTTCCGATGCTAGCAGCAGATCAAGCAGATATTGTTTTTCAAGCATGACCAGGGCTTGGGCGCGGTAATCCTTGAGCTTCGGGAAAGCTTTTTGAGCAAAGATTGAGTTTAGGGCCGAGTTTTCAGTGGATTCATTGTCCGACATCAGTTTTTGGGTGATACATACTCGCAGATTGACCGGCAGATGCTCCGGATAGATTATGGAATCGTTTTTTGCTGAAATTGCGGCGTGTTCCAGGGTGTTGATGAGTTCGCGAACGTTTCCCGGCCAATGATAGCAGGTTAAAGCTTCAATAACTTCTGAGCAAAGCCCTTTATGTTTCTGCCCATGTCGTTTGCAGATCCTATCCAGAAAATGGTTGACCAAATCTTTGATGTCAGTTTCCCGGCCCCGAAGAGGGGGCAGTTTCATGCTGAACGCCTGGAGGCGAAACAGCAGGTCCCTGCGGAAAAGCCCCGCTTCAGCCATTTCTTCCAGATTCTTATTTGTGGCGGTAACCAGTCTAAAATCACTGAAAACTTCCATTATTCCACCTACCGGCCTGAAAATTTTCTCCTGGAGTACCCTTAAAAATGATTTCTGTATATTCAGGGGCAGCTCGCCAACCTCATCCAGAAACAGGGTGCCTCTGTGAGCCTGTTTGATCAAACCAGCGTGTTTTTTTTCAGCAGTGGTGAAGGCTCCCTTTTCGTGTCCGAAAAGGATACTCTCCACCAGATTGTCGGGAAGAGCCGCGCAATCCACAATGACAAAAGGAAATTCTCTACGGGCACTGTTATAATGAATAGCTCTGGCGAATAATTCCTTGCCTGTACCTGTTTCTCCGTAAATCAGCACAGTGGAGTCGTTGCCCGCGCAATTAGCTACAACCTGCAGACACGATCTCATGACGGGAGATGAACCAACAATGCCACATCGTCTCAAAACAACAGGTTCTTTTGATTTTTTCCTCCTGGAAAATTCTATGGCGCGCTGGACCGAAGTCTTAAGCCTGTCCAAGGGAGGAGGTTTATGCAAATAATCCCAGACTCCGCTGGTTATGGCTGATTCCACCAGACTGGGATCGCTTGCTTCAGTAACAATGATAATCTGAGGATGATCGGGGTCTTCTGTGAATTTTTCTAAAAGGTTGCCGTTAGCTTCAGCTGAGAGCAGGATATCACAAATCAAGACATCATATGCAGTTGCGTTTCGGCACAGCACCTGGGCCATGGAACTCATAATTTCCACACTGTGACCGAGTTCATGCATGGCCTTGGCCAATTCTCGACAAAGAATGCTGTCCCTTGAAAAAATCAGTATTTTGGCCATGGCGAGCTTTTTAAAAAGAATGTTTGTCTTGTATATAAAGACTAAGTTTTACATGATTAAACCATAATATAAATATACTCGAGAATTATTTATTAATCAAGCAAGATATATTTGTCTTGCCAAGAAAGACAAATTATTTTTTCAAAGGTTATACTTTTTTTGTAACAATGAAATGCCCGAGTCATTAACCAACTTTTCATCATGCCTGCATTTTATGGGTAAGTAAAAAATCAGCAAATTTCTAATGAGCAATGAGTTAACGGATGTGGAACACCTGATAAGCTTTAATCATTGCCACAGGATTTCACTATAAGGTCTGAAACCTAAGAGTATGAAACTGAGTTTGGCAGAAGTGGAACCTGCTTGCCATGGGCCCTGAGCCCTCTAACTGAAGCCTACGTGCATTAGTCCTCGCTGTGCATTTTTTCAGAATATTTTTGCCAGGCCTGTCCTGACTGAATTAAGCCCATATTCGCTCTATAACGGTTTGGCCCATACTAAACCCCTCGGAATAGTTTTAAAAGGCTTAGAACGGCCCCGATGGCTTCGGTTTTTCAGAGGAGAAGGGAATTTTATGATCTGGGGAATAATATAGGGTATCAATCACTGTATCAATACCGTATCGGATGGGTATGGATCAAAAAATTTGGCAGACAGAGCAGACCATGATTATCAGTAAATAGTGTATATGGGATGTTTGAGATCCTGCCGACAGCAGAACAATCTATTCTAACCCAGTCCCTCACTGTTCATAAAAACTCCTTGTATCCGGCATGAAAAAAACTTAGAAAATTTCCTGCGCATCAGGTTTCCTCTGATAATTTCCGGCTGTTGGTTTCACAAACTGTACTCAGGCAAAAATTATAAAATAGTGCTTCAAAGAATCAAGAAAAAAGATTTGGTTGAACTGTCCGCGGTTTTGGGCATCTTGTTTTTGCTCTCACTGGTTATCCTGCTGGCTGATTTCGACCTTGGGCTGCAGGAAAAGTTTTTTGACCAGGACGAGGGATGGATTCACGGCAATGCCTTTATCTGGAGCCTGCTGTATGATCATGGTCCTAAACCTGGTCTGGCTCTGGGCATTGGTGGGGTCCTTGTCTTTTTGCTATCCTTCCTGATCACCGCATTTCTAAAATTTAGAAAAAAAGCCTTGTTTCTGGCCCTGGTGCTGATTTTCGGGACAGGCATTATGGTTGAGGCCTTTAAGGGTGCAACCGGCAGACCAAGACCCAGACACATAGAATTTTTTCAGGGCGATAAAGAGTTTATACCGGTTTTTTCAGTAAAAAAGCCGGGCGATGGAGAATCACCTTCTACTGGTCAGATAGCCATCATCATGACCAAAAGATTTATTGAGAGTAAAGGTTCCTACTCATTTCCATCAGGTCACGCCGCCATTGCATTTTACCTTATGGCCCCGTTCTTTATTTTCAGGGATCGTAGAAAAAATCTGGCCGTCCTCTACCTGGCCGGAGGTATATCTTATGGTCTGCTCATGGGCTATGCAAGAATGGCCCAGGGAGGTCATTTTTTTAGCGATGTTATCTGGGCCGGGGGTCTGGTTTATATTACCTGCTGGCTTTTTTACCATTTCCTGGACATCAGGGGGGCGGAGCATAGGACATAGGACAGAGGTCAGAAGTCAGAGGTCAGAAGTCAGTAGTCAGAGGTCGGAGGTCGGAGGTCGGAAGTCAAGTAGTCAGAAGTCAGAGGACAGAGGGCTAATGGCAAAGGGAAGAGGTCTACTCCCACCTTAGCAGGTTCTGCCCCAGGTACATCTTATAGTTTCTTCCAGCTGCGCTTCCTATGTTTCCCATGGGGATAACCTGTTCAAAATTATCCTTTAATTCCGGAGAGATATCGCTTTCAGCCTGCAGCGCGATCAGGGCGTCCCATCCGGTTTTGTCCACAGGTCCCGGCCACAGCTCATACTGGGAACTGACTCCGGATCCTGATGTCCACCTGTAAACCATGGGCTGATTATCCATATAAAATGCCAGCGAGCTGGCCAGTTGTCTTCTTCCGGCCGCGATCACCAGTGTCTGATGGGGTCTTGGGGTATCCCGCATGATCTGGTCTGCTTTTCCTCCAAGTTCTTTCCAGCCCTGCAAACGCGCAGTTGGATCAATTCCGGACCCGGCCAGGCTGAATAACTGAATCAGCAAGGGCAGTGCGTAGGTCAGTATGGCAAAGCCGGCGCCAACTTTAACGGCTGGCATGAAAAAACGTCGGAAGCGGTCCAGCCTGATGCCAGATTCATACTTTCCGCACAGCCAGGCAGCCAGAAGGATCATTCCTGAAGGATAGAAGACCGCGGGCCAGTTTGGGTTTATGCTTTGATGAAAACTTAGCATGATGAAGACGGCCAGCGCAGGCACGCTGAACATAAACAGGAACCTCTGACCGGGAGTATGGGTTTTGAAGCGGATCAGCAGGCTTGCTGCCAAGGCCGCGAAAAGCAAAAAGGTCAATGGGGATATTATCAGGAGCTGCGAACCTATGAATTCCGGGAAAGTGATCAGAAAATCGAAAAAATTTCCGGACACGGCGCTGATGTGGGAAGCGCTGTGAGCGGCTGTTATCCAGCCCTGCCGCAGATTCCAGACAATCGTGGGCGTTATCATCCCCAGGGCAATAATCACGGCAACATAAGGCCACGGCCTGGAAAGACTGCTTCTGAAGCCGGGCGTGGCCGCCAGGAAGAGCATCATTATCAGGGGAAAGGTGAGCATCATTTCCTTGCTCAGGATTCCAAGGCCCATTGTTATCCCAAGCAGCATTGTCCACCAGGAAAGTGGCTTGCCTGCCTGAATATTGCGCCATAAAAGGTAAAGGGCCATGCTCCAGCAGGCCATCAGGGGCGCGTCTATGGTCATTATAAAGCCCAGGGCGGTATTGCCGGGATTCGCCAGAGACAGGACCGCAGCCCAGAAGCCTACCCTGGCGTCAAAAACGGCCCGGCCCAGCATGAATACTCCCAGAAGGGCAATGCAGCTCAGAATTGCCGCCGGCAATCGAATCGTAAAGGTATGGGCCCCAAAAATTCCGGTGGAAAGAGCGTTTATCCAGGCCACCATGGGCGGTTTGCTGAAATACCCCCAGTCAAGCCGCCTGGACCAGTCCCAGTAATATGATTCATCAGGCACCAGATCCAGGGGGGCTATGGCGATGTAAAGGATTCTCCAGGAAAGAACCAGGGCCAGCAAAACAAAAAATCTTCTGGTCCATAGATACTGGTCGTTGATTTGAGGATTGGGCATCAAAGAAAGATCAGTTTATAATTTCGCCCAGCCGGCAGGCCTTCATTTCCACACCTGGACAGACTTTTTCGCCGTTTCTTGCTGCTGACTCGTACAGGGCGGTCAACAGTCGGATGTTTTTCAGTCCTTCTTCCCCGTCCACCAGGGAAGGCGTTTTGATTCCGGTTTTCAGCGCAGAAATTACGTCTGCGATATTGGGGGTATGGCCGTGGCCGTAAACATTGGGGACAACCTGGGAAACATTGCTCCTGATCAGCTCATCCTCCATTTCCTCCTTCAGAAATTTCCAGGTCAGGAGTTCATTGACCGCGATCCCCCCTATAACAGCAGTACCTTTTTCTCCCAGAAGGCTTATCGAGCCCTCCAGGTTGTCAGGCCTGGTGGCAACGGTGGCCTCATAGATCCCAATGGCCCCGGATTCGAATTTTAACAGGGCAGCCCCGGTATCCTCGACCTCGATGTTCAATAGTCTTGTGGCTGAAAGGCACTGGACAGACTCCACAGGACCCATGAACCACTGCAGAAGATCGAGATGATGGCTGGCCTGCTGAGACATTACCCCGCCGTCCAGAGCCCATGTTCCATGCCAGTTGTCCTGTTCATAATATTTCTGATATCTGGCCCATCTCACCCTGACCGAGGACATGACCGGTTTGCCGAACCGGCCCTTGTCCCAGGCGGCGCGCGCAGTCTGGACAGGATGGTTGTATCTGTTCTGATAGATCACGTACAGATTGCAGCCATTGTCCCTGCAGGCCTGAACCATGGCCTCGCAGTCGCATACCCTTAAAGCCATGGGTTTCTCCACGAGGATGTTTTTGCCGGACTTTGCCAGGTCAATGACCACCGGGGCGTGATAGCCCGTGGGAATAAGCACGCTGACCACGTCTATTTCAGGATGCCGGGCCATCATTTGCCGGTAATCAGCATAGAAGGGAACATTATATTTTTTTGAAGCCGAGCCGGCCTTTTGCTTGTCAATATCACATACCGCCACAAGTTTTGCCTGATCAGATAACGCCTCAAGAGCGCCAAAATGCTTATAGGCAACCCGTCCGCAACCAATAACCGCGAAATTCAACCTTTCAGACATCCCCGATTTCCTCTTGTTGTAATAATATTATATTGTTTATTTTGATTATGATCCTGAATTTAACAAAGATCTGGTCCCCAGAAAGTACCATTGAAACTTTTTGTCAAGTCTCATTTTCTGGTTCTGTGACCGGAAAATACAGATTTATAATGTAACTTCAATGGTTGAAGACAATGAAAATTATTCTGGACTATGATGATCCGTCAGGAGGTGTTGCGGTATTTACAGGACGATAGTGATTTCAGGTTTTCAGTATACATGGGTCTGAATAATTTCCATGAAAAGGCAATGCCCGTCAAACCCAGCGGTATAAGCAGGCCCAGCCAGAAAGTGGAAGCGACCAGCAGGGATCTGACTCCGGTAATAAAAATCATTGACCCGATAATGAACATAAAAATGACAATGCAAAATCCCAGTTCCCGGAAACGGTCCGGTTCAGGGGCTGATTGCCTGCCTGAAAGCTGAAAGGCCTGTTCAGGAACCCGGATGATCCAGTAATAAAGGGTGTGTATTATAATCCAGGACAAAAAGATAGACCCCAGCCAGTCGCTGACCCAATGATGCAGAGACATGCTTCTGGACACGCCCATAGCCAGCGCAAAGGCAAGGATCAAAGCGCCGATGATTGTCCCGGCGATTTTGAGCATCCGGGAATGTCTTGGGTCGCCAGCCAGCACATATGCCACGCTCATGAGCATGAATGCCTGGGCGGTATGACCGCTGGGAAAGCTTCCCTTATGCGAAGCTTCCGTGATAAAGTAAGCGCCGAATTCAAACCATTGCGAATAGGGCAGGTCGTACTTGAGAAGGTCGCCCGGCCTGACCCTGCCCATGACCCATTTCAGACTGTGAACCAGACCAAAGGCGGTTAACAGTCCGCTGGTGACAATGAAGCCCAGCCCGGGAATCCAGGGGCGCAGCCGTGAACCTTCCCGGCTCAGATTAGCCAGGATGTACATTAATACAAACCCGGAAAATATAAAAATGATCAGATCGTTGGGACTGGGCAGTTCACCTTCGAACATGGTCCTGTCCATGAGGTCAGTGAAGGCTTTCCATTCATGGCTGTGCAGAAACATTGTCCACTGGTAATCAACTTTTGTGATCAGGGTCATGACAACCGCAAAAAAGCACAGGAGAAAAATGAAAAATATATTTCTGTTCAGCTTGATGCTCATGTTTTTGTGTTGAAGATGCTGCAGCCTGCCAGTAGTCCGTTAGCTGTGATTGTTTTTATTCCAGTAACCGTTGCCCTGTCAATGAGAATGGGAAGAGGCAACAGCCACCCGGCGATAACCGGATAAAAAATTCATTGCAAACAGGCAGGTAATAAGATGGAAGATGTTTGACCCTGTAACTGTTTGACATGGTGGTAAGCGCCGGGATATTTACCCCCCACATAAGGAAGTGTCTGCGCAATGTGCATGCATATCAGCATGCTCAAAGAGCGTGAAAATTCAGCTGACATCTTGCTTTAAAGGTCCTGATCCTCATGTTCATCTGAATGCTCTTGGGTCCTGAGCTTTTTGCGCCTTGTGATTGAAGTATGTCAACATTTTGTCTGATAAGGAATGCTCCCAACGGGCAGACAATTTCAAAAATAAAAAAATCAAGGAACGACCATATGTCGTTGAAGGATAATATTTGGGACAGGGGATATATTTATCTCACTATTGCACCAGTGGTGACTATTCTGATTATAGTAGCCCTGCAGACTGTTTTTTCCCTGGACGCAAGGGAGCTCTGGTATTCAGATGAAATACGTCATGGCAATGCCTTTCAAAATTTAATATTCGAAAACAAGTGGATCGTTCTTTATCTTAACGGAGAAGTTTATCCTGACAAACCTCCGGTATATTTCTGGTTTATTTCACTTGTCTACTTTCTAACGGGTGAAATTTCGCCGAAACTTTTTTTCATTGGAGCTGCTGTTTCAGGAGGGCTGTTTACTCTCTCAGCATATGCCTTGTCACGCACATTAAATGAAGATAAGTATGTTTCTCTTCTAGCCTGTCTAATCATGCTCAGTGTTTTCTACTTCATTACTTTGCTGCATTACGCGAGAATGGATCTTCTGTTTGCAGCCTTTATAACCTTCAGCCACGTCTGCCTTTTCAAGGGGCTGCAACAAGAAAAGTCCTTTGGATGGATCTCCGGGGGGTTCGTATTGGCAGGACTGGCTACACTGACCAAAGGACCTCTGGGTTTTGCCTTTCCACTGATTGCTCTTCTCGTGTTTCTATCGTTCCGGGGCCGCCTAAGGCGGCTGCTGCGCGCGGACATTGCCCTGGGCCTGGCCCTTTTGACCGGCATTTGCCTGGCATGGTTGCTTGGGGCATACATTGTCGAGGGCACAGACTTTATCAAGAATATCTTTGAAAAACAAATTTTTGGAAGAACTGTGGACTCATGGCATCACAAGCATCCCTGGTGGCATTATTTTGCCGTACTTCCGGCAATCATGCTGCCGTGGTCTTTGGTGCTGTTGATTGTCCCTTGGAAGGAAAGGATTCTGAACACCAGGATTTCCGGCAATATTTCATCCTGTTTTAAATCAGGGGATGAAACCACCCAATACTTATGGGTCGTTTTTGTTTCTGGTTTTGTCTTATTGTCACTGATCAGCACAAAAGTGGCCATCTACCTGCTTCCACTGTTTCCCCCCCTGGCAATAATAATGGCCCGCAATCTTGTAAATCTCAGCCAGGAGAAATGCGAAACACTTTTTAAGAGTTTTGCCGTATTTATCATTATCCTTGGAACCGGGTTTATTCTTTTCAAATTTTTCAACCCCTGGCAGGTTGAAATAAGAGGGAGCCTGCTTACCGGCTTTCTGGGTCTGGGTCTGGGTTCGCTGTTATGGATGTATCCCCCTAAAAAAGCAGTAAGCGGGGGTCTCATCCTGGCTTTATTGATGGTTGTCTGGGTTCAGCCCATGGCCGGGATAGTGGCCCCGTCTCTTGACAAGGTCATGAGTCCCATACAGCAGGCGCGGCTGATGAAGGAATATATCCGGGACGGCTATCACCCTGCGAGCTACAGGATTTATTCCGGAACCTATACATATTATGCCGGGTATAATATTACCGAGACAAGGGACCATGATCACCTGGACGCTTTGTTTGAGGAGCATGAGAAGATAATTCTGGCTATCCGGCAGAGACACTGGGAATCCTGGGAAAATCGTCCTGAAAACCTGAAAATTATCCACAGCCAGTTCATGGTTGAGCACCGGCCCTCAAACAGGTATCTGCTGGCGGCAACAGCAAAGTAAAACCCTAGGTTTGAGTTTCGTCCTTTTTCCTGGATCTTTTCCGGATCAGGGCCGCTGAGAGTATCAGGGCCGCGAATATTAAAGCCATGGAAATATGGAGCAGGGCTCTGGAAGCTGAATCTTTGCCCAGTCCGCTTCCGATCAGGGTCACAATGACCGCTTCGGGCAGAAATCCCAGGAAGGAACCCAGCAGAAAGGTACCAGTGCTTACTGATGTTACTCCAAGGAAGAGATTGATGAAGAATCCGCCCACAGGAATTTGTCTGATCATGAAAACCGAAAAAACAGACGGATTGGCAATCAGATTTTTGAACTTATGACTTTCAATGCCTGACAGTTTTTTAGACACCCACTCCTTCCCGCCCCATTTGGCACAGATGAAGGTCAGGTATGAGCCGGCCAGAGTCCCCAGCTGAGACCATAATAAGCCATAGAAAAACCCAAAGGCAAGCCCGCCCAGGGCGCAAAAAACAAGTCTGGGCGCTCCAACGGCCACCAGCAAGGCGACCGCCAGGGTAAATACCGCAGGACCCCAGATCCCCAGTGCCCTCAATTGATCTTTAAGCTCATGGATATTGTTCAGGTGTTGTTTAAGGCCGGTGAAGTGGATCAGGATAATGCTGGCCACGGCTATAGCGGCAAGAAAAAACAGCTTTTTGCCGGATTTTGAAATGTATCCGTTTAGGTTTAGCAGTGAGCGGGCCGGAGAAGAACCGGAACCGGAGGGTTTGGTTTTGGAATTCATTATGGATAATGGAGCCCGGGGCAGCGGGCAAGTTATTCTTTTGTCATATCCGTTCTCTTTGCCGGAATCGCCCGGGCCGCGTACCAGCGCATGGCCATGCAGTCTCTGATGCCGCGCCAGAGTCTGTTTCCCACTCCGTATTTGGAAGTTCCGGCCGCCCTGGGGCGGTCGTTTATCATGACTTCGGACACCTTGTAGCCCTGAAGTCTCAAAATGGTGGGCAAAAATCTGTGCATGCCGTTGAAGATTAAAGTTTCACCCAGGGCATGCCTGCGGATGACCCGGAAAGTGCAACCTGCATCGGAAACCTTGTCCCCTGTGATCAGGTTCCGGAAACCGTTGGCGGCCCAGGATGAAAACTGCTTGACCAGAGTGTCGTTTCTTTTTCGTCTCACTCCGCACACGCAGTCTGCCCCTTGCTCCAGGCCGGCCAGAAGACCTGGGATGTCCGCAGGATCATTTTGCCGGTCCGCGTCCATGGTCAGAATCAACCCGCCCCTGGCAAGTCTGAAGCCGGTGGCCTGGGCCGCGCTTTCCCCGCAGTTGATCAG
>SL_3KL_010_SEDDRAFT_10002674_pt1 | contig 16263 bp, 14 predicted proteins | sample SodLakKL_010_SED_2_FD_10381 | JGI IMG/M metagenome (IMG submission 10381) | reverse complement strand
TGATCTCTGATCTCAGATTGATGATTACTCGATCTAAGATCTTTGTCATCGTAGATTTCTACAATCTGCCCGGAGTAGGAAGTAAACCATTCGTTTGCCAGTTCCCTGTAAATTTTTAAATCCGAATGTGACGTTGGTCGTATCACTGATTAATTAAAGTTAAAACGGCAAACTTTATTTCACTCATTCCAGCGGGTGTGGCGGATACTTTATCGGGAGCACAAGGCCGTTATCAGGAGAGAATTTTAAAATAACTGTAATCAATATACAGCGGTTTGGTACTCACTCCCAAATCTTTATATTTATATGAAACTAATCACATATTAATATAGTTTATTAGTATACTAATAGTAAGATAGAAGTAACTAAAATCAGGATTATAGTTGAACGGATGCCGAAGAAAATAGGTGATTTAAAACTGTATTCAGTAGATGACCTGCATGATATGCTTGGTATTAGCAAGATGACGATCCGGGCTTATTTACGGGACGGGAAACTGCAGGGCAGGAAAATGGGGGTAAAGTGGTTTGTAACGGAGGATTCACTTCGCAAGTATTTTGAAGGAGATCAGCCAGGAGGAAATTCTGTAAAAAGTGAGAAAAAATTTCGATATGTCGTTCAGGGAATCAATGATTTGGTGAGTGAATCCGAGGAGTGTGATTCTGTAAGTAGTACAATTGAGTGTATCAAAAGCCAGGCGATTATAAGCCTGTTTCAGGTAGCTGTGTTAGACCGTGAAACGGATGAAGTGATCGAGCTGGTTAAAGCGCGGGATTTTCTTGAAAGGCATGATCAATAGACGATGGAAAAAAAGGATACAAAACTTGAAGTGTTTACATTTGGAGATCGGCCGGATGATACATTCTACTGCCTGGTCGACCGGAATGTGAGCCCCGGCGGATTGAATGTGGAAAAACTGCGGTTAGTCGATCCCCGCAATTTTGACCAGATGTTCAGAGAAATGGGTTGTCTTGTTATGTTGACAGAACTGGAGGTCAATGAACTCGTTCATCGGGGTGATCTTGAGAAAAAAGACCTGCACTCCGAACTTTACGAACTCTGTAAGAAAGAGGGTATCATTAAGTAAATGAAATTTGAAAAGGAGAATTCTGCAGCCACCACATGTGTGTTTTCATCAATGAACAGATCGTTTTTGCATCTGTGATAACACCTTCTTCAATCATACTCAACGCCTGTTTAAATGGAATTCTGGCATTGACTAAAAATTCATCATCATCCGTATTTTCAGGTAATTGTTCAAGATCCCAGGCTGAATAGATATGAATGATTTCATCAGAGTAACCAATGCATGGATAAAAGTGACCGATATATTCTATAGAACCGGCGAGTATACCAGTTTCCTCTTCCGTTTCACGAAGTGCAGTCGTTTCAGGAGGCTCGCCCGGATCGATCTTGCCGGCAGGTACTTCAAAAAAGACCTGCTTCACCGGATATCTGTATTGTTTGACAAGCATCACAGTTCCGTCCCTGAAAACCGGCACTACTGCACAGGCACCGGGGTGGCGAATCCATTCCCTGACTGAGGATGACCCATCCGGCATCAAAGCCTTGTCAACATAGACATGAAGCAGGTTACCTTTAAATTGTTCACAGGACTCAATGGTTCGTTCAATGAGTTTATCAGAATCAGCCCAGATCGATGATTTCATATAAGTTGCAGGTTGAGGGAATTAAATATTACGGATATCAAAAAAAACTGTACTTTTAGACCGTCATTTTCATTGAATAAAGATGGATGGAGAAATACAAACTAACAAATATAGACGGCGAAAAAATATCGGTAAAAGATCACGTTTTTACATGGCCTAATTTTATTTCTTTTACCAGGCTGATTATTGTATTTCCTATCATATACCTTCATATGGAAAACGGTTATCAGGTCGACATGACGATAACCATTTTGATTTTATATGGTATCTTTTCCGATTATCTTGACGGACTTGTAGCCAGGAAAACAAATGAGATATCTGAATTGGGCAAAGTGCTTGACCCGATAGCAGACAAGCTCATGGCTTTTTTCCTGTTTCTCTATACTGTATGGCTTGGCTGGATCCCGGTATGGTATTTTGTATTGGGGGTTTTCAGGGATCTGTCCATTATGGCAGGATCCGCATACATTAAGCGGATTCGCGGAAAAGTAGCAATGGCTGTAATGTCAGGAAAAGTTTCAGTAAACGTAATGGCACTATACTGGGTTTCCGTATTCTTTTTCAGAGAAGCAACTACAATTCATACTGTATTCATGATCGCTTCCGTAATTATGATGGTCATCTCTTATATACATTACATTCACAGATTTAATCAAATTAGAAAAGGAGCAGATTTTAACTGAACGACTATGGGCTGGCTCGATAAACTTGGTTTAAAAAAGAAGGAAAAACTCGATAAAGGCGTAGAAAAAAGCCGTGAAGGATTGCTGCAAAAATTGGGTAAAACCCTTGCCGGCAAAGATACTGTCGATGCTGCCGTACTGGATGAGCTTGAAGAAATTCTGATCTCATCGGATGTTGGTGTTAAAACCACAATTGAGATCATAGACAGAATTGAAAGACGTGTAGCTGAAGATAAATATCTTTCGCAGGATGAGCTGAATCAGATTCTAAGAGAAGAGATCATTGCACTTTTAAAGGAGAATAGAAGTGATCAGCCGGCAGAGTTTGATGCAGACTTTGAAAACAAACCACATGTGATTCTTATTGTCGGGGTTAATGGAGTCGGCAAAACCACCACAATCGGAAAGCTTGCTTATCTTTATAAACAAACCGGTAAATTTGTGATGCTTGGAGCTGCTGATACCTTCCGTGCCGCAGCAGTAGACCAGCTCAAAATTTGGAGTGAACGTGCTGATGTTCCGATTATACAACAGGGCCAGAATGCGGATCCTGCGGCTGTAGCCTACGATACTGTTGCAGCAGCCAAATCAAGAGATGCGGATGTTGCACTGATCGATACAGCCGGACGATTACATAATAAAAAATCACTGATGGATGAGCTCGGAAAAATTAAACGGGTAATGGGTAAGGTAGTAGACGGCGCTCCGCATGAAGTAATCCTCGTACTGGATGCTTCTACCGGACAAAATGCAATGCAGCAGGCTAAAGCGTTCACCGAAGTGGTTGATATCACCGGACTGGTATTAACAAAACTCGATGGAACAGCCAAAGGAGGGATTGTTATCGGTATCTCCAATGAACTGAGTGTACCCGTGAAATATATCGGTGTTGGCGAACAAATTGAAGATCTGCAGGTATTCGACAGGGAAGCATTTGTAAATGCATTATTTGGAGCCGAAATATAATTTTCATCTCTTCAATGGTATTAGTAACATATTGTATGTCTGTTGTATTCTCTGTTTAGTTCCGTTTTTCGAATAGCGATTGCTCTAATACCATGATTAAACAACTCACGTTTATAAATGGCGTGATCGGGGTTTATGTATTTCTATTGGTCTTCTCAGCCAGCCCTGTTCTCTCTCAACCACTTGTTGCGGAACCGCATGTACAGTTTGAAAAAGCTCTTGAACTCTACATAAACTCGGAATATGATGAAGCCTATCGTGAGTTTAATGATCTGTCAGCATATTATGAGGCTCAGGAAGAGTGGAAATTATTAATCAAAACTTTGTTCTATCAGGCGAATATCAAGCGAATTCAAAGAGAGATTGATTTGAGCAGCAGCCTGATTGATAAAATGGAGTCACTTCTTCAATCACATCTGAAAGAGGATCACATTCTCTACTCATATTTATACAATGGGAAAGCATATCATGCAGAGTTAAACCTTGAATTCGAAGATGCATTGAAATGGGCTCAAAAAAGTGTAGAGCTTGCTGAAAGTTATAGTGAAGATAACCGATATGCGGTCCGGGCGTTTGCAACACTGGGTTATGTTTTAGATTCTAATGGTGATTATCACGCTGCCATTAATGCCTATAAAACCGGTGCCGGCTATGCCGATAATATTGATGAGAAAAGAGATCATGCCTATTCAAAAACTCTTGTTTACAACAACCTTGGAGTTGCATTTCGAAAAGCTGGTGATCCTGATAAGGCTATGTATTATTATGAAAAAAACAGAACATATCAGGAGGAGCTATTTCATAGTGAACACCCGGAGATAGCGATGAGCTATAACAATATGGGTGGTATCTATTATGGAATGGGAGACATCGCTCGTGCAGCTCAATATTTTGTAAGAGCTGCAAATATTCTCGAATATAACTATGGCAGATACAATCAGAATGTTGCCGCAGCTTATAATAATGCAGGACTCTGCTATCTGCGGCTTGATGAGATTGATCAGGCCCTTCACTTTCTCGAGATAGCTCAACAGATTAAAGTGAATATATTGGGCCCTGATCATCTCGATACTGCCATTGGCCATTCAAATCTCGCTTCTGTTTATATGATACAGGGTGATAATAATTCTGCTCTGGAAAATTATAACAGATCGATTGCAATCCGTCTGAACAATTACGGAGAAGAACATCCGAACCTGGTAAATCCATACCTCCAGCGAAGTAAGCTGTTTCTCAAGATGGAACAACCGCAGCGGGCGCTTGAAGACCTGCGGCTGGGATTAAACATCGCAAGCCAGCGACTTGGCAGTTACCATCCGGATATGGTTGAAATCTATATTCAAATCGGCCATGCTCACAGAGCGATAAGCGAGTATGAAGCAGCTATTGCCAACTACCAGCATGCAATGATCCGGGCTGCTGATAATTTTGATAATTCGGATTACCATGTAAATCCGGATGACCTGACAAGCAGTCATCCGATTTCTCTATTAAACGCCCTTTCTGCAAAAGCGGACATCATGTCGGAGTATTACCTTTTAAACAGGGACAGGTCGATACTCGAATCCGCATATAACACCTATCAGCTTGCAATTGATCTGATCGGTGATTTACAAACCAATTTTCAGCATGAATCCTCAAAACTGAACCTGCTGGGTGAAAATTTTTCGATTTTTGAAGGGGCTATGCTGACCGCTTATAACCTGTATCGTATATCCGGATCCGAGGATTATATGCAGGAACTTTTCAGAATTACGGAAGTGAGTAAAGCGAGAATAGCCGGTGAATTACTTCAGGAATCAGAGGCAAGAAGGTTTGCAGGTGTGCCGGATGACATCACTTCATTTGAGCGTGAAATCAATGCTGATATTGCCCGTTTACATCATGAACTGACTCTTGAAAAGGAAAAAGGACATGAACAGGATGCAGATCTTATAAGAAATTTACAGAATCAATTATTTGATGTGCAGGCATCCAGGCAAAACTGGATTGACATGCTTGAAGAAGAATACCCGGATTACTATGAGATGAAATATTCCCGGAGTGTTCTGACCATTGACGATGTTCAGGAGTCACTAATTCAAGATGACCAGCTTGTACTTAACTACCTGCTGGGTGATGAGCACCTGTTTTTGATGGCTATATGCAAAAATGCCGTTACTATTCACAAACTCAATCCACAGATTGATATATCTGATTCTGTTGAAACTTTGAGAGAATCTCTGACAACCGGCAGTACTCAATCATATTTAAGTGTTGCTACCGGGCTGTATGATCACTTAATTGCACCTGTTGACAAACGGATTAGTAATTTCAATCAATTGCTCATCATCCCGGATCATGTTTTACACTATGTTCCGTTTGAACTACTGCTGAGCAGTGCTCCGGCATCAAGCCGCCCGGAAACCTGGCCTTACCTGATTCAGGATTATAAGGTTAATTATGCGCCATCTCTTACAGTGTTTAAAAATATGATCCGGAATGATAGCATCAATACCAATAACCTGCTTGCACTTGCACCTTATATTGACCAATCATCCGGCATGGTGGCTGAAATAGGATTACGTGATTATACGGAAAACCTCTCGCCGCTTCCGATCACCCGGTATGAAACAGAGGAGATCGCGAGCCTGTTTATTTCTCAACGTCGATTCTGGAATATTTTAACACCCAGGAGAAATGTAACACTGTTACATAATGATGAGGCTTCTATTTCAGGCTTACAGGAACTTGATCTATCTGAATACGGGTATATACATTTCGCTACCCATGCTTTTGTCCATGAAACAATTCCATCACTGTCCGGAATTATGCTTGCTCATGGCAATAGTGATGAAAACATTATCTATCTCAGTGATATCTATAATTTAAGGCTGAATGCTGACCTCGTTGTGTTGAGTGCCTGTAATACCGGTATAGGTTCCCTCGCACGCGGAGAGGGTATGATCGGTTTTACCCGTGCGTTTATTCACAGCGGGGCACATAACCTGGTCGTATCCATGTGGCGTGTCAGCGACCGGGCTACATCGGATTTGATGGTTCAATTTTACAGGGATATGTTAAACGGGGCCGGCAAATCAGAAGCTCTTCGTAACGCTAAATTATCACTTATTGAACGGCCGGAAACAGCATTCCCGAGTAACTGGGCCTCATTTATTCTAATGGGCAGATAACAACGGCAGAGTAATCTGTAGAGAGGAATGGTATTTATTTGAACGTACTACCAGACCCTACCTTGGCATACTGCGTGTAATATTGATGAAATCCTGATTGTCAACTTCCGGACGTTTGTCATGGTTTGCCGCTTCGATGGTTGAAGCAAATATCAGGCGAGTTGTCCGTGTTAACTTGGGAAAGTCAACTTTATCGATCGTATCACTTGGGCTGTGGTAATCTTCATGCACGCCGGTAAAAAAGAATACGAATGGTACTTCCAGCCTGCCGAAGTTCCAGTGATCACTTCTTCTGTAAAACTGGTTTCTGTCTTCGAGGTCGTTATAGGTATAGTCAAGTTCCATATCCACACTTTTACGATTGGCTTCGTGTACCAGGCTGTCGAGTTCAGTGGAAATGATATCACCACCTATAATGAAGATATAATCTGTATCGCCTGCTGCTGCACGTTCAGTAGTACTTCGGCCAATCATATCTGCATTGTAATTAACAACGGTTTGCTCAATCGGAATTATCGGATGATCTGAGTAATAGCGGGAACCAAGCAACCCGACCTCTTCAGCAGAGACATGTAAGAAGAGAATGCTTCTGCGCGGATGAATGCCATCCCGGGAAGCATTTTGAAGCGCATTCGCAATTGCCATCAGTGCGACAGTTCCACTACCGTCATCATCTGCCCCGTTGTTGATATAATCACCGGTTTCATCAGGCCAGGTGATTCCTATATGATCGTAATGTGCAGTTAATACGACAACCTCATCCCTGAGTTCCGGATCACTGCCTTCCAGGAAAGCTACAACATTTTCTGTTTCCACAACCGTGTCGTTGTCGTAGGGTTTGTAATCGAGGAAATAAGGAAGTTGATGCGGTGTAAATTCAGTGATGTTTTCAGTCAGGCTTTCTTTAAGCTGTTGTAATTCGGAAATGCTGTCAAGTTCAAGTAACTCAATAGCCAATTCAGGACTGACCTGAAGATATCCTTTGGGAAAACCTCTTCTGATGAAGCCTCCTTCCAGGTATTGAAGCCTCATATTCCTTGGTTTGGTCATGAGGTAGGAATTCAATTCTTTCAAATCCTGAAATTCCTGAGGTGATTCATTTCCGATCGCAATAATTCCTTTTGCATCCGCACGGTTTGCAATTTCAGTGAATCGAAAATTATTACTCAGGTTCGGGTTTATCAGTGTATCACCATCTATAACATAGGGTATCTCTTCAAAAACCAGGACCCATTTATCCTGCAGAACAATTCCCTCAAGGTGGTTTACCCCTCTCTCTGCATCATTGAGTCCAAAACCGGCAAATACAATGTCGCCCCTCAAAGGCCTGGATCCTCCAAAAACCTGAAGGTATTCGGAATAGGCATCTGAAGCTGCCACAGAATGGTTAATAAGAAGCGTATCGGAGTCCTGTATCCGGTATGTGCGATACACAAGGCTGTCCGACTGCTCGGCGTCCAGGTTGAAATGCTGGAAAAATGTATTGTCATCACCGATAGGTGCCAGCCCAAGTTCCGTATAAAAATCAGCAAGATATTCAGCTGCCATTTTTTGCCCCGGCATTCCTGTTTCACGGCCTTTAAGGGAGTCATGTGCAATGACAGAGAGATGCTGGAAAAGAAAATCTTCTGTTATCAACCCCTGGTATTCAAAAAAACGTTCATTTTTATCGGCAACAGTTGAATCGGAACCAGACTGGAAAAAACTGAGACATCCTGAAGTGAACAAAAAAAGTATAGAAACAGACAGGCTAAATGTTTTCATACCTTGAGAAAATAATTAATTGGTGGTTTCTGGTACACCTGAACCAATAATTTCATCCACCGGTTTCAGGTCGATATAAAAAATTGTTGGATCATCTTCCATGAAGAGGTTGATTTGTTGTTCTTTGAGCATTTCAAGTACAGCAAGAAATGTAACAACTACTGCGATTTTACTCGAGAACGTCTCACATAACTGAATAAATGACTGACGGCCTTTCTCCTGAAGTGACCTTAAAACAAATTCCGTTTGTTCTTCAACGGTGTGGCTTACCCGTTCAACTTTATGATAACTTCTTTGTCGTTTAATATCTGTTAATACTTTCTGAAAAGCAGCCATCAGGTCAAACAACGTAACATCCTTCAGGGCTTCACCCGAAGCCTGTTTTTCAACCTCATCCTCATCAAAATATCCGCGATAATATTTTTTTCGGGTTTCTTCATCGATGACAACCATCTTTTCTGCCATCTCTTTGTATCGCTTGTATTCAAGTAGTTTCTGAACTAACTCGTATCGCGGGTCATCTTCATCAATTTCATCGTTTTCCTCTTCATCCCGGGGCAGCATCATTTTGGCTTTAATCGACATCAGCATGCTTGCCATAAGAATAAATTCGCTGGCAATATCCAGATCGAGCTCCTCCATCAGGTGGATATATTCGAGAAATTCAGCAGTGATGTGAGAGATGGGAATGTCGTAGATATCAAGCTCATCCCGCTTGATAAAGAAGAGTAAAAGATCGAGAGGACCTTCAAAATTTTTTAGCTGTACTCTGTACATGTCTGTGGGTAATAAACCGTTTGAAGAAGATCGTAAATTGCTATTGAAAAAAGAAATGGAAAGTGAAAAAGGGTGAATCCGGCAGAACTATGTAGAACCGAACAACCGATCAAGGTGCAGGGTGAGGGTAGGGAAATCGAACGCCGAATATCGAATGCTGAACTGTCAGTCTATCTACCATTTACTTTCTACTATTTACTCCTGACTGAGGATCAGTACTCTGAACACGGCCAACCTTGTGGCTTGAATTTTATCTGACTTCTTATATATTGTACATACAAATGGGAGAATTGACAACACATATCTATTTTGCTTCGAATACCCTGGCACGGAAAATTTCGAAGATGGCCGATGACCTGTTTAAGCCGTATGGGTTCAGCAGCAGTTATGCTTTTTTAATTATGGAGATTAACCGGACTGGCGGATTGAGTCAGAAGCAGGTAAGTAATGATTTTCACCTTGCACCTTCAACGGTGACCCGGTTTGTTGATAAACTGGTAAAAATGGGTTTAGTTGAAAGAAAACAACAAGGGGCAGAAATGACACTCGGCCTGACAAAAAAAGGAGTGGAAACAGCCAAACGACTCGAAGATGATCTATTGATCCTGAACGGGCAACTTACGGATGCATACGGGGAAAAATACCTGGAAACACTCAATAAAATGCTTCTTCATGGAATCACGTTGCTGGATTCGGAATCGTAAGCAGAGGCCTGGCAGGGTGCATGAGCTTTATATAAAAACGTGATTTTCGATGAACCGATGGACCGAATTGCGATGGACGATTTGTTTTCACTTCATTCGAAAATCGATCTGTCGGTCGATCGGTCTTTCGCAATTCATGGTTATATTCATTCTTAGAATTGCGATGAACGATTTCTTGAGGAACGGTACTTTGACTTAGTTCCTGAATTCCGGTAAAATCCGGGCATTCGTTGCCTGCTCAAAAGCATAGGCGATTTCCAGTAATACCGGCTCACTCCATGCCCGCCCAAAGAAGGATACACCCACCGGCAGCCCGTCAATTTCACCCATGGGCAAAGAAATGATTGGGTATCCGGCTCTTGCTGAGGGTGAACTGGAAGCGAGTTTAAAGTTATCTCCCATCACCAGGTCGGTTTTCCAAGCAGGCGATCCGGTTGGAGAAACGAAGGCATCCAGGTTGTGTTCATCCATTACTTTGTCAATTCCTTCTTCACGGCTGTATCGCTGCATTCGCTCCAGCGCATTTCGGTATTCTTCGGAATCCAGATCTTCTTTTTCGGAAGCTGTTAATATCAGGTCACGATCAAATGGGACGGTCTCTCCCGAATGATTTCGGATCAGATCGGCCAGGTGTTCTATACTGTTAACCGGTGCATCTGCCCCAAGAGATTCGAAATATTGGTTCAGCCCATCCCGGAATTCGTATAGAAGAACCTCAAAAGCGTCTCCTCCAATATTCTCACCCTCGATTTGATCGATTTCCATAATTTCAGCACCCAGCTCTTCAAGAAGACGGATATTTTGCTGCATCAGCGTATCCACCCTGAAATGATTGCCGATCGGGCCGGTATAGAAACCGATTCGTTTTCCCTGAAGTCCGCCTTCATTCAAAAATTGTGTATAGTCTTCGTGAATGTACTCCTCGCTGTTTGCGGTCATATCATCATCAGGATCAACACCTGTCAATGCGCCCAGTAAAATGGCAGCGTCACGAACAGTACGCACCATCGGGCCGGCACTATCTGTGGTGTAGGAGATCGGGATGATCCCGCTTCGGCTCCAGAGTCCGACAGTTGGCTTCATCCCGACAATACCATTAGCACCTGACGGACATACGATCGAACCATTGGTTTCTGTACCGATGGTTATCGTAACCAGGTTTGCAGATGCCGCCACACCCGATCCTGAACTGGAACCGCACGGGTTTCGTGAGAGTTCATAGGGGTTGTTAACCTGTCCGCCAAGTCCGCTCCACCCGCTGGATGAAAAGCTGCTGTGAAAATTGGCCCACTCACTCAGGTTCGCCTTACCGAGGATGATGGCTCCCTGTTCGCGCAGTTTTTCGACGATGAATGCATCTCGNGGCGGTACCGAACCTTCCATAAACCGGGAACCTGCAGTAGTCGGCAGGTCGGCGGTATCGATGTTATCTTTCAATAATACCGGTATTCCGTGAAGAGNTCCGCGGAGTTGTCCCTCCTGACGCTCCCTGTCCAATTCGGCAGCGATTGCAAGTGCCTCAGGATTCAGAGTCAGCACAGCATTAAGACCCGGGCCATTTCTGTCGATGTTTTCAATCCGTTCGAGATAAGCCTGAACCACCTGTTCAGCAGTGTAATCACCATTCTCAAAACCTTGTTGTAGTTGTTCGATGTCGATCTCCTCCAGGCTGAGGTGGTCGAAGAGGGATTCGGTTTCCGCGACAGGAGTACAGGAAAAGAGAAAGGCCAGAAGTGAAAAAAGGAATAGAAGATTGGATTTCATCGGAATCAGGCAACGTTGATTGTGGATAACTGAATTAAAAGAACTTTGTTCATTGATGCAACCGAATGGCAATTTTCAACCGAGCAATGATCAAGTGGAATTTGCAATCATTGCCATTGGGTTTGCAGCGGAGCAGCATCGCTGGTGCGTCCCGGAGCAGAGCACCGGGACGAGATAGAGCCCCGACATGTTTGTACGGGACAGACATAGCATTGGACGAAATAGGTTATTGAACACCGAACACTGAATGTCGAATTATGAGCACTTCGACATTAAGTTGTTCGATATTCGGTGTTCAACATTCGGTGTTCATCACACATAAGCTCCGCTTGAATATGTGAGTTCATAGCTATGGGAATATATCTCGATAATATTTCCGAACGGATCTTCCATGTAGACCATCTTATATGGCTTTTCGTTCGGGTAGTATTCCCTGATTGGCATTCGTTGTTTGCCTCCTGCGTCTGTAATTTTTTTTGCAAGTCCTTCAATATCCGGATCCTGTACACAAAAATGAAAGACACCGGTTTTAAACGGCTCAAAAGTACCTTCAGTCTCAGGTTTGGCTGGAAATTCAAATAGCTCAATCCCGATTTTATCACTGGTTGACAGGTGGGCAATTCTGAATGTTTTCCAGCCTGTGCCAAACACATCAATACACATTTGACCAATCGCTGTTTCAGTTTCTTCCTGAACCGTTTCCGGTCCCATCAATAAATACCAACCCATGACATTCGTATAAAAATCAATGGCTTTGTCGAGATCAGGAACGGTAATGCCTATGTGTGAAAAAGACCTGGGATAAGGTTGAGTCATAAGTAAGTTTATTATGTTTATGGATTAACAGAAACATGAACACCGAATATCGAATCATGAATGTCGAACTTCTTTAATCTACGCCTATTTGTCATCGTATGACTTTTTTGAAAGGCTGAGGTTAATTCACTAAACTCAGATCTTCTGAAGAGAGTCATCCGATGACTTCCATTCGATGTTCGACATTCAGTGTTCGGCGTTCATGATTTAATATTCGTTCGACAACAGGTCGTAGAGTTTAATATTCAGGAACAGGTTTTCCCGGCCAACCTGTTTGCTTTTCAGGATGCCAGCGTCTTCCAGTTCCCGAAGGTATTCGGCGGCAGTTTGACGCTTGGCGATACCGCGGTCGACCAGGTTTTTAACCTTACAATAGGGTTGTTCAAACAACAGTTCAATAAGTTCTTTGGAATAAACTCTGCCGGGGAGGGTATCCCGGGCGTGCAGTATGGTTTCATCTAACAGCTCAAGGATTTGATTTATCCGTTTCATCGTCTGTTCCGAGGTTACTTTTACCGCATCAAGCATAAAGAGAATCCACGGTTCCCATGCCTGTTGTTCGGTTACTTCACGCAGAAGCCGGTAATAATCAGATTTGTGGCTGATGATATACTGGCTCAGATAAAGCACCGGGTAATGCAGTAATCCGTATTTCATCAAAAATAAAATGTTCAGGATTCTGCCGGTGCGTCCGTTACCATCTTCAAAAGGGTGTATTGCTTCAAACTGGTAGTGGGCCACGGCCATCTTGATCAGCGGATCTTCCCCATTTTTGTGGTTTATATAGCCTTCAAGATTGATGAGCAAATTCCGGATCAATTCCTCCCCTTCCGGCGGCCAGTAAATAATCTTTCGGGTTATTGGATTTGCAATAACGGTTCCAGATCCGGTACGGATATCTGTATCTGACTCCGTTATCATCTGAACCAGTTCGGTGAACAGTTGTGAAGTAAATGAATGATCATTGAGGTAATTCACTCCTTTCCACAGTGCCTGCCGGTATCGTAACACCTCTTTGGTCTGGAGATCTGTGGATTTATCCCCGGCCGAGAGTGCGGTAAACAGTTTATCGTTGGTCGTCACCACATTTTCAATTTCAGAACTCGCTTTGGCTTCCTGAAGGACCATGTTGTCGACCAAAACGGATGGATTGGGCAGGCTTTCCGATTTCCCCTTCAGTTCTGCCAATACCCGGTTTGCTTCAATTGCAGCTTTCAGTATCACAGGTGTTTCAATATCCACCTCCGGTGGCAATGGAGGCAGGTAATTATACGGCTTGTCCGGGCTGAACGACATGTCGATGATTTCGATAGGTTTGATTTATATGTCGAAATGTATAGATATTATCGACATGAATCAAGAATATGTCGATGTTTCCATACCTGCCTGATTGGAAAAAATAACAGATCAACCGACCAATTTTCAACCGGTCAATGTCCAATGACCAAGGGTTTGTCATCTGTTGTGAATTTTACTTGATTATTGATCGATTGGACGGCTGGAAATTGTCCTGCGGTTGTCTATTTGCCCGCAATTCAAAACTTGAAAAAAAGATCCGCGAAATTTCCTCTGCATCAGAACCAGATTCCCGACAGATCCGCGAAATTTTTCTATGAATGGGTTCCGGGTATTTATTGCGATCTGGTTGTTCAACGGAGGAAATTTCGCGGATCTCTTATAATCGAAATTCGGTGTTCAACATTCGATATTCATCATTCATTATTCAATCGATCTTTCCGTATTTTGTGGCATGACATATTTATCGACAGACAAGCTTTCCAAATCGTATGGGGAGACGCCGTTGTTCAGCGGCTTGAGTTTCGGGATCTCCAAAGGGGATAAAACGGCACTGATTGCACCAAACGGGACCGGCAAATCAACGTTATTGAAAATACTTGCCGGCAGAGAAGTGCCTGACAGCGGTGAAGTGATGGTTCGCAGCGGTATCCGGATCGGGTACCTGGAGCAGGAACCGGAACTGGATCTGTCGCTGACCATCCGGGAATGGATCACCCGGGGGCAAAACAAGATTGTTCAATTGATACAGCAGTATGAAGAAGCAGCCCAAAAACAGGCTGATGATTTTAATCCTGAAACCCAAAAAGCGTTTGAGCAAGCCTCGGCTGCTATGGATGCTGCCGGTGCCTGGGATTATGAGCAGCGGATGGAACAGATACTCGGTGTATTGAATATCCACGGACTGGAACAACAAATTGCAACGCTGTCGGGCGGGGAAAGAAAACGGGTTGCACTTGCCGCAGCGCTGCTTGGAAATCCGGACCTGTTAATCCTTGATGAACCAACCAACCACCTGGATGTGGATATGATCGAATGGCTGGAAGCAACGCTGGCCAAATCAAATATGACACTGCTGATGGTTACTCACGACCGCTATTTCCTCGACCGGGTATGCGATCATATTCTTGAACTGGATGACGGCATCCTATATCATCACAAAGGGAATTATCAATACTACCTTGAGAAGAAAGCTGAACGCCAGGAAGTGGAAAAAACCCAGGCGGCAAAAGCGGGCCAACTGATGAAAAAAGAGCTGGAGTGGATGCGGCGCGGACCGAAGGCGAGGACCACCAAATCCAAATCTCGTATCCAGGCGTTTTATGAGACCAAAGAAAAAGCGGAAGCATACCAGGAAGAAGATGATATCCGTCTTGAAGCCGGAATGGCCCGGCTTGGCAGCAAGATACTCGAACTGAGAGATGTAAATAAAAGTTATGGGGAACTGGTGATTCTGGATGATTTCAGTTATTCCTTTACAAAAGGTGAACGGATTGGAATTATCGGTCCGAACGGGGCCGGTAAAAGTACTTTTTTGAAAATCATTACCGGTGAGGAACCGGTCGATTCCGGTGAAGTAATCAAAGGGGAGACAATTGTATTCGGCCACTATCGTCAGAAAGGGCTGGAGATGGATGAATCGATGCGTGTGATCGAAGTGATTAAAGAGGTAGCGGAAGTGATTACACTGGCTGATGGGTCACGAATTTCTGCATCGCAATTCCTGGAACATTTCCTGTTCCCGCCCAAAATGCAATATACGCCGGTCGAAAAACTGAGTGGCGGGGAAAAACGAAGGCTGGGGTTAATGATGACCCTGATGGGAAATCCCAACTTCCTGATCCTGGATGAACCGACCAACGACCTTGACCTGATTACCCTGCAGAAGCTGGAAGAGTTTCTGCTGAATTTTGGTGGTTGCCTGATTCTTGTATCGCACGACCGGTTTTTCATGGATAAACTGACCGATCACTATTTTGTATTTGAAGGAGATGGGGTGATCCGTGACCACCACGGCACCTACAATGAGTACCGGGAACTGAAAGATGCTGAAGAACAAGCAAGGAAAAAAGAAAGGCAACCAGATGAAAAAAAGACAACTGCCAAACCGGAACAAAAACAGACAAAAAAAGCGAAATTATCATTTTCAGAAAAAAAAGAGCTGAAGAAACTGGAAAAAGAGATCGCTGCCATAGAGGAAAAAAAAGACCGCATTGAAAAGGAGATGAACAGCGGTGTTCTCGACTACTTGGAACTGGAAGAGAAATCGAAACAATTCAAAGAGATAGAGGAAGAGCTTGATATCATAACCATGCGGTGGTTTGAGCTGGAAGAAAAACGGGGGTAGAATGAGGAATATTGAATGTCGAATCTTAAACACCGAACGCCCGAAGTTCGATCCAATCAGTCATCGTATGACTTTTCTATGAAAGGTTGAGATAAATAAATTAACCTCCGGATCTGCGGAAAGAGTCATCCGATGACTTCAGAGTCTCACGGGGATCTAAATGGGTGATTTTATCTGGTATCAATGCTCTGCTCTTTTCAACCCTCCCCCGTCCCCTCCCTCCGGCGCAAAAGAACGCCGCATGGAGGGGAGCTCCTTATTAAAATTTTTTTCTGGTATCAATGCTCCGCTTTGATACCCAAA
>SL_3KL_010_SEDDRAFT_10002673_pt1 | contig 16267 bp, 14 predicted proteins | sample SodLakKL_010_SED_2_FD_10381 | JGI IMG/M metagenome (IMG submission 10381) | reverse complement strand
GGCGGCGCATGAATCCTGAGGGCCCCGAGCCGGTAGAACAAATCCTCTCGAAAGCGGCTTGCGCGGCAGGCCGATTCGAGATCGGTATGAGTCGCCGCGATGATGCGAACGTCAACCTCGATTGGCTCGCAACTCCCCAGGCGCTCAAAACTGCCCTCCTCCAGGAAACGCAGCAGGGCAATCTGGTTATCAAGCGGCAGGTCGCCAATTTCGTCGAGTAACAAGGTGCCGCCTGCAGCAGCCTCGATCCGGCCGATGTTGCGGCGCTCGGCACCGGTAAACGCACCTCTCTCGTAACCGAACACCTCGGACTGGAACAGAGAATCGGGCAAGGCCGCACAGTTGACCGCCACGAAGGGCCCGACCCCGCGGCGAGAATGCTGGTGCAACAGGTTGGCAACCATTTCCTTGCCGGTGCCGGTCTCTCCGGTGATCAGCACCGGCGCATCGACCGCGGCAAAGCGCTGAATCACGCGTTGCAACTCGGTAATGGTCGGACTCGAACCAATCAGCTCCGCACAGGCACGTCCATTGTGACTACCCATTGCAGGCCTCCATGTATTCCCCATTTTCCGGCAGGATCAGTTTCACACCCGACTTGGCTGTCCATGCGACCGGGCAAGGCACTGCGATCTCGACCATGACCTGCCCCTGACCATCGAGAACCAGCGGTATGTCGCCAAATCCAGCGACACTGTCGAGGGTCAGTCGTGTCGGCTGGTCGAATATCCGGTTATCGAACCGAACCGGCACCATGTGGCGCCCGGCGACAGCCAGTTCGATTGCGGCTCTCAGCGGGCAATTGTCTCGCCCCTGGCCGGTGCACACGCGCAAGCCGGAGTCCTTGTGGGTGTTGACTTCAATGGCTTCCGGCAAGGGTCCCTGACGTTCAAATGCACCGAGATCGGCAAAGCCGCCCGCGAAACGCGGGTCACCATTTCCGCGTTGATCCCACACAAGCCGGTTGCCATCAGCGTCCACCGACGCTGTGGTATCGGCAAGGTTGATGGCCGGACTCTCTCCGCTGAGCGACAGGGTCATGGTCGGACCGTTGTAGTAATTCAGCCTCTCGAACCGAGGATCGACCGTCAGCACCGGCTTGCCGCAACCGTCGTGATCACCATGAATCAGGTTGTGAGTCATTGTGCCGACCGCCCCGGTGTGGTGGCACTGGCTGCCAGCGCCGGAGAGAATGGAATTGGCCATGGACAGCTCACCACCGTGCGCATCCACTGCACCACCCTGCCCGGCCACGTTGTCATGGAGCGTTGCGTGGACGATTCGCAACGATCCATCGATATTGGCGATCGCCCCACCTTGCCGGGCCCGGTTACCGATCAGGGTCGAATTCACCAGGAAGGCATCACCCATGGTGAAGATGGCTCCGCCGGCATCGGATGCCTCGTTGTCGAACAGGCTCACACTATCGACCAGCAGTCGGCCCCGGTTGAGAATTGCACCCCCCTTATCGCCCAAGCCGTCGCGCAACGTCACTCCCCGCAGCGTCAGGCTCCCACCAGGCGCCACCTCCAGCAACCGATGTTGTCCATCGCCGCTGATGGTGACACCATAGGCACGCCACAGCAGGCGGTCGATGAAACCATCGATGGTGACCTCGCCACGAATCACGGGCAGCGGACCATCGAGCCGGATCGTTCTCGGCGTCGAGAACCATCCTTCCCGGTCACCAAAATCAATCTGGCAAGGAATATCTGCACTGGCAGCCTGTTGCAATGCCTCGTGCAGGGATCCCGCGCCGGTTGCTGCATCGGTAGTGACGGTGAAGCGACAGGCCTCGGCCATCGCCTGCATCGGCAGCAACATCAGCAGCAGAAGGATCGCGCCTTCTGTCCGACACTGCAGCATTCGCCTCGCCAGCCTCACTCTCCGCCTCCGCCAGCAGCGCTGCCACTCGTGGACTCAAGCACCACCTGAACCTCCTCGGCGCCCAGACCGACCGGGACATGCTGGACGCGCCTGGTGACATGGCCATCAGCCCGGGCGATCAGTGCGTAATGGTCGGCGCCCAGGTTGGAAAAGACGAACTGGCCGTCGAGATCACTACGCACCTGGCGCACGGACGTGCTGTACGAGTCCGGGTATTGCTCACCCCACTGCAGCGAAACCGTGACACCGGCGAGCGGAACACCCTGTTCATCGAGTACTCTGCCGAACAGCCACTGTTCCCCCCAATCCATGGGCACGACGACCTGGTTGTCACTGCGCGACTCGACACGGATGCCGCGGGCCTCGAGCCGGGGCAGCGAACGGGTCTCGAGTTGCACGACGCCGGCCGCGATGTCCGGCAACCAGAACTGGCCTGCCGAATCTGTGACAAAAGGGATTGCCGACTGTCCGGCTGGCGTGGTCGGTCTCGCCCACAGAGCGAAGTTGGCCAGGGGCTGTCCACCCGGATCGATGACGGCACCGAACAATCCGGCCCGATCGTCTCGCTCCAGCTCGATGTCGCGCCGGTTGTTGCCGGCAAAAATGGCCATCGGTTCCGAAACCCAGCTGGCATAGCCTTCCGGGGGAGCCACCCCGAGGAGGAAATGTCCGCCCGGTTCCAGCTCGTTCATCATGAAATGCCCCCCGCCATCCGTCATTGTCTGGCGGTGGACCGATGGACTGGAGGAACTCAGCCAGATGCGCGCATCGGCAATCGATTCACCTGCCGGGCCGGTCAGTCGGCCGGCCAGAACCGCACTGGCCTCGCGTGGCTCCAGACGGACATCGAGGCGAACTTCCGAGCCCGATCCGGTCGAGGATGATGTCAACGCACGACGCTTCACCAGGTACTCGGGATGCCGGAACTCCACGACCGGGGCCTGACCAGCCTTGGGCCACGGTCCGGCGACGCGGTAAGCGCCATCGGCTCCACTGCGCGTTTCATCGGCACCCAGCAGCCTGACCAGCACTCTGTCCAGCGGCTCTCCCGATTCGTCATGCACCATCCCGTGCACGGCCACTTCGCCCTTTGCCCGCAAGTAAATCTCGACCGATGCAGACCCGGCGCGCACCTGCACATTGGCGCCGTGGTGGGTATCACTTTCGGGGACGCCGAGAACATACTCCCCCTGCTCCAGCATTTGAAAGGAGAACATGCCCAGCGCATTCGTGACGGTACTTCCGGGATCGGCCAGGTACGCGGACATCGAGTGTCCCTCCACCCGGATACCTGGCAGCGGCACGCCGTCGGCATCAAGCACCGTTCCAGCTATTTCCAGCTCGGGATCATCGTCGACCTCTCCATCTCCACGGCCTGTCAGCGGGGTATTTCCGGGAGGAATATTCCACTCGGGAGAAACAGTATCCAGCTCCAGCGACATGAGTTCGATGTCCCGGGCAGGTACAGAACGAGATGCCGACTGGTCCAGAACCTCCGGAAACGAATCGCGCTGTCGGACTTGCCGTGATCGATGACGCCCTCCATCGGAGAGGTTTTCGGGCTCAGCTGCCGGGCTCGCGGTTTCCATCGAGCCAGGCCCGGAATCAATGGAATCGCCAGCTGGCCAGACGGTCGCCAGGTCACCACCGCGGAAAAGATAAGCCAGGGCCAGCATGCCGGCCAGAAAGACGACCAACAACCAACGTGCGCGCCAAAGACGCCCGACCAGCCGGTCCTTGGCGAGCTCACTGGATCGTGCCTGCCCTTCAGTCACCATCGCCTACCTCACTGCCGGAAGTCAGCAATTGAATTTCTGGACAATTTTCAGACTGCCCCCCGACAGCCGATTCCTGACACGACGATGAGGATAGGATTCCCATCCCACATAGCGCATCATTCTGTGCACTCTATCACATTTATGGGATTGGGAATAGGGAGATACACAGCAAAGCGCCCTGCCGGTGTGCCACCGGCAGCGCGCCAATCAAATGAGGAGTGGACCCGGGTCGGGACTCAGGTCACGATAGTGATCGGGCTGCGAGCATGCCGACTGACCTTGTCGCTGACGCTCCCCATCAGCAGGGTCTGCATGCGGGACAGACCGCGCCGACCCATGACGACCAGGACGCTGTGATCATCCTCCGTGTAGCGGATGATCTCCTCGGCCGGATCACCGATCGAGGTCTCTTGGTCAATTTCGACAGAGGTCTCGCCAAGTTCCTTGCGAATGTTATCGAAAGCTCGCTGCGCAGAAGCCTGCGCCGCCTGGTCGATATCGGCACGGGACATGCCAGCCATCCCGATGATCTCCACCGAAGCGGCCGGAAACACGTAAAACAGTCTCATCGGCACGCTCATGGCGTCGGCCATTTCCAGGCCGAAGCGGGCCGCGCGAATCGAGTTCTCGGAGCCGTCGATAGGCACCAGGATTTCCTTGATGTGTTCACTCATTGTTGTTCTCCTCCCATCTCAGTAAGGGTTGTCTACAGCTTACATCATGACGCAGAACCCGGCGGTGGGACTTGATCTGCCTCAGTTCAACCAAGCAATCGCTCCAGATCGTCCTCATCGAGTATATCGATGCCCTTTTCGCGGGCACGCTCGACCTTGGAGCCGGGTTCGCTGCCGGCGATCACCGCCGTGGTGCTTCCCGAAACGCTCCCGGTGACCCGGGCACCCAGCGCCTCGAGAGCCGCCTTGGCTTCCGATCGGGTTCGCCTGGACAGCGCGCCGGTCAGTACGTAAGTGCATCCCGACAACGGTTGCTCCGCACTTTCGGCCGGCGAAGTCACTTCGTAGCGAATGCCAACCTCTTGCAACTGTTCGATCACTTCCTCGTTGTGAGGCTCGTCGAAGAAAGCGCGAATGTGTCGGGCCATGACCGGGCCCACGTCGCGCACCGATTCCAGTTCCTCAACGTCGGCTTCGGCCAGCCTCTCCAGCGACCCGAAATGACGAGCGAGATTCTGCGCGGTGACCTCGCCCACCTCGCGAACACCCAGGGCAAAGAGCAGTCGGCCCAGTTCCACCTGCTTGCTCCGCTCCAGCGCATCGAGCAAATTGTCGGCCGACTTCAGTGCCATGCGGTCCAAGCCGGCCAGGGTATCCCGGTCGAGCCGGTAAAGATCGGCCGGTGAGTGCACCAGGTCACGATCGACCAGTTGTTCGATCAGGCGGGTTCCAAGTCCGTCGATATCCATGGCCTTGCGACTGGCAAAGTGTTCCAGCGCGCGCTTGCGCTGGGCCGGGCAGACCAGCCCTCCGGTACACCGTGCCACCGCCTCCCCCTCCACCTGCTCGACGGCCGAATCGCACTCGGGACAATGCGTCGGCATGGACCAGGCATCGGGTTCACCTTCACGACGCTCGGGAATCGAGCGCACGATCTCGGGAATGACATCCCCGGCCCGCCGAACGACGACATAATCGCCGGGGCGCACATCCTTGCGGCGCACCTCGTCGGCATTGTGCAACGTGGCATTGGTCACCGTGACTCCGCCGACGAATACCGGCTCGAGTCGCGCCACCGGTGTCAACGCACCGGTCCGGCCGACCTGGACATCGATATCCAGCAGCCGCGTGACTTCTTCCTGTGCCGGAAACTTGTGCGCCAGCGCCCAGCGCGGCGCGCGCGACACCTGGCCCATTTCGCGTTGCTGGTCGAGGTCGTCGACTTTGTAGACCACACCATCGATGTCGTAATCGAGCTCACCGCGCTTGCGACCGATGGCATCGTAGTATTCAAGCAGCCCGTCGAGCCCGGCCACCCGGCTCGCTTCCGCGCTGACCGGAATTCCGAATTCCCGCAACCGCTCGAGGATGGCCCAGTGGCTGTCGGGAAGTCCGTCCGTCGTGGCCGCCCCGTAGCAAAAGAAATGCAGGGGGCGGGTCGCTGTCACCGAGGAATCGAGCTGACGCAGGCTGCCGGAAGCGGCATTGCGAGGGTTGACGAAGATCTTCTCGCCTGCGTCAGCCAGACGGGCATTGAGTCGTTCGAAGCCCGAGCGCGTCATGAAAATCTCGCCGCGCACCTCGAGGCGCTCCGGCACATCCTGCCCACGCAACTTCAGGGGAACGGCCCGGATGGTGCGGACGTTGGTCGTGACATTCTCGCCGGTCCGACCATCGCCACGCGTAGCCGCCAGTTCGAGCCGGCCCCGTTCGTACCGCAGGGCAATTGCGACGCCGTCGAGCTTGGGTTCGGCGCAATATCGCACCGTTTTCACATCGATCTGGTCCCGGATTCGACGATCGAACTCCCCGACCTCCTCGCTGCTGAAGGCATTGCCCAGAGACAGCATGGGAATGTCGTGGGTAACCGTTTCGAAACCCTCGGCAGGCGCCGCCCCGACCCGTTGCGTCGGCGAGTCGGTTGCGATCAGTTCGGGATGTCTGCTTTCGATATCCTCGAGCTCACGCAGCAGCCGGTCATACTCGGCGTCGGAGACGACCGGGTCATCGAGGACGTAGTAGCGATAGTTGTGTTCTTCGATCTGCTCGCGCAAGGACTGGACCCGTGCTTCGGGGTCCCGGTTGTCAACCGCCATCGACGCCTCCCTTCGGAGCGCCGACCAGACCATTGACGCGATCGTACTCCCGCATCTCCTCGCGAATCTGCGCGATGCGCTGGCGGGTCAGCAGACACTTGCCGTCGTCAAGCACATCGGCCTCGAGCAGCTCGGCCAGCCGCTGAGCGGTGGCATGCATGGCATCCCAGGCATCCAGCGCACTGACCGGGGCCGGCAGGGTCAGAAACAGCGTCACGCCGGGCGTGTCGAAAACATTCCAGGAGCCCGGGTCGAAATAACCGGGCTTGGTCAGGTTGGCCATGGAAAACACCGGCTGCTTCACGCCTTCCTGGCGACGATGGAAGATGTTCATCTCGCCGAAGTTCAGACCGGCCTTGATCGCCGAATCGAGCAGATCGGAGCCGTTGATGCGCCGCTCGTCGCGGCGGCAGATGTAGAGGTAGATGATCTTGTCCGGCGAGCGCGGCACCCCGGTTTCTCCGGATTGCGCCGGACTGCGCACGCCCTGTTCGCGCTCGCCGTCCCAGCCGCCCTCGTCCCACAGCGAGGCCGTGTCATGTGCATCGGTCCCCGAACCGTCGACTGCCGACTCGTCGGCAGGCTCTTCGGCATCGACATCGCCCAGCCGCGGCTCACGGCGTTCCCGATGGGCCTCTCTCCAGCGCGCATGATTGCGCCGGCTCTCCCCGGCCGGTCTGTGCAGCAGCACGATCAGGGTCAGAATGACGATGCCGATCAGGATGAGAATCAGGCGCAGATTGTCCACGAATCCAACCTTCTGCGAAGTGCAGTCGAGAGTGTAACCGAAGGCCGCATGACCCGGTCAGGCCCGAGCCATTTCCACGGCCCGGTCGAGATCCACCGACACCAGCCGCGACACGCCGGGCTCGCGCATCGTCACGCCCAGCATCTGGTGAGCCACCTCCATGGTCACCTTGTTGTGAGTCACCATCACGAACTGCACCTGCTCGGACATCTCGCGCACCATGTCGGAGAAACGCCCGACGTTGGCGTCGTCGAGCGGAGCGTCGACTTCGTCGAGCAGACAGAACGGCGCCGGGTTCAAGTTGAAGATCGAAAACACGAACGACACCGCGGTCAGGGCCTTCTCGCCGCCCGACAGCAAATGGATGCGGGCAATACGCTTGCCCGGCGGCCGCGCCATGATGGCCACGCCGGCCGACAGCCAGTCCTCGCCGACCATTTCCAGGTGTCCGTGGCCGCCACCGAACAACCGCGGAAAGAGCTTTTCCATGTTGCGGTTGACCTGTTCGAAGGTTTCGCGGAAGCGCGTGCGCGTGTCGCGGTCAATGCGCGAGATGGCCTTTTCCAGGGTCTCGAGGGCATCCTCCAGATCGGTGTGCTGCCGGTCGAGATACTCCTTGCGTTCCGACTCGGTGTCGTATTCGTCGATGGCCGCCAGATTGACCGGCTCGAGCCGGCGGATCTTTTGTTCCAGCGACTCGAGCTCGGCCTGGTACTTCTCCGCCTCCGCCCCCTCGGGTAACTCTTCAAGCAGTTCCTCGAGGTTGGCGTCCAGTTCCTCGATGCGAGCGGCGATGCCTTCGGCCTTGAGTTGAGTTTCCTTCAGTTCGAGCTGGCGCCGGGACTGCTCGGAACGGATTTCCTCGGCGCCGGCACTGGCCGATTGCCGGGTCTCGTCCTGCTTGCGCCACTGCGCTTCGAGCGCCTCGAGCTGCGAACGTGCATCGCGCAGGCGCTTTTCGACTTCCAGGCGTCGCTCGAGCAATTCGTCACGCTGCTTGTGCTGATCGCGAACCGGCTCGTCGCCCTGGGCCAGCGCCTCGCTCAGTTCCAGATAACGCGACTGCAATTGCCCGACCTGGTTGTCCATGCGCTCGATCGACTGGCGCAAAGACTCCAGGCCGGCGCGTGACGATTCGACCTTCAGCGACAGCGCCTCCCGCTTTTCGCTCGCCTCGCGACGGGCACGGCGAGCCGCCTCGCGCTGCTCGTCCAGTTGCGACTTTTCCCGCACCAGCGGCTCACGCTCCGACTCGGAAGCCTGCATGGCGGCCATGGCCTCCTCGAGTTCGGCACGCGCCTGGCCCACTGCGCTCCTGTCTTCGTCCTGGCGCTTTTCCAATGCCTCACGTTCCTCGGCCGCGGCCTGGCGCTGTCGCCGGGCCGATTCCAGCCGACTGTCGACAGCGCTGGCCTGGCCCTGCAACTGAGCCCGCTTGCGCTGCATCTCCTCGATGCGGCGACCGGTTTCGGTCAGGTTGCGCTCGGCTGTTTCCAGCTCTTCGCGCTTGCCGGAAAGCGCTTCCTCGATGCCGGTGATCCGCTCGGCATCGTTCTCGATCTCTACGGCCAGTTCACGAATCTCGCGCTCTCGCTCGAGCAGACCGGTGCCGGCCTCGTCGGCTTCGGGCTGTCGAATCCAGCCATGCCCCAGCCAGATGCCATCCGGCGTGACCACCGACTCGTGCTCCGACAGGCTGCCCAGCATCTTCTTGGCACCAGCCAGGTTCTCGGCCGGGTACACGCGTCCCAGCACCGATGCCAAAGCCCCGGCGCCGATGACCTTCTCGGCGAGCGTACCGGCCCTGGCCTCGAACTGGCGGCCGTCGGCCAGCATCAGGCCGGCCGGTGGCAAATCACCGCCCAGGTACTCGTCAAGCTTGCCGACACGCACGGCCTTGAGCCAGGCGGCCAGTACCGTCTCGACCGCGCGCGTCCATGCCGGATCTTTCAACTCCAGCGCCGACATCACGCGGGCCTCGGCGTCGATGGCGCGCTCCTGTAACCAGGCATCGAGTTCCTCGGCGGTGCCGCCGTCCTGGTTGAGCAGCCGCAGCGATTCGATCCGCGCCTGGCGCTCGTGCCGATGCGCACGGGCCGATTCCAGTTCGTTGCGCAATGCCTCGATATCGCGACGCATGCCGGCAATGGCGGCACGTTGCGACTCGGCCTGTTCGCGCGCGGCTTCCAGCTCTTCGTCGGTGGTTTGCAGGCGTTCGCCGGTCTCGGCCTTTTCTGATTCCAGCCGCTCGATCACCTCGCTGCCACTGTCGTCATCAAGTGCCTTGAGTCGCTCCGCGGACCGACTCATGCGCTCGTCGATATGCTCGATGCGCTGCCTGAGGAGTTCGGTACTGCTCGACGCCTTGCTCGCCTTTTCCTGATGTGCCTGCCAGCGCTGCTGCCAATCCGACAGCGCCTGTTCGATTCGCTCGACTTCCGCGATGGCCGCGGTCTCCATCTCGCGCGCTTCGTCCAGCTCCGGATTAATCCGGGCCAGCAGTTCCGAGGTCTCCGTGACCTGCGCCTTGTCGAGTACCAGGTGTTGCTTGAGTTCGTTGAGCTGCGCCTCGGTATCGGCATGCTCGGACTGCTGCCGCTTGCGAATCTCGCGCTGGTGCTCGATGGCCTGCTCGATTCGCGCAATTTCCCCGGCCACCTCGTAGAGCTCGCCCTGTACCTTCGAGACCGCCTCGGAGGCCGAATGCTGCTTCTGCCGCAGCGTCTCCAGTTCCTTCTCGGCCTCGCGCTGGCGCGCCAGTGTCTGCTGGAGGTGATTCTCGACCTCGCGCAGAGCCTTCTCCTCGCCTTCGGCACGCACCCGGAACTCACGCCAGCGCAACGCCAGCAATCTCGCTTCATCGTCGCGGTAACGGGCCTTGAGCTTGCGGTAGCGCTCGGCCGCATTGGCCTGGCGCTTGAGCTTGTCGAGATGCTTGGAGACCTCCTCGCGCAGGTCGGAGAGCCGCTCGAGATTCTCTCGGGTGTGCCGAATTCGGTTCTCGGTTTCGCGGCGACGCTCCTTGTATCGCGAGATGCCGGCGGCCTCTTCAAGAAAGCCACGCAAATCCTCGGGTCGGGCTTCGACGATCTGGGAGATCATGCCCTGCTCGATGATGGCGTAGCTGCGCGGGCCCAGGCCGGTCCCCAGGAACAGGTTGGTAATGTCCTTGCGCCGGCACTTGGTGCCATTGAGGTAGTAGGCCGACTGACCGTCGCGACTGACCTGGCGCTTGACCGAGATCTCGCTGTAGTCGGCGTACTCGCCGCCGGCTCGCCCGTCCGCATTATCGAAGATCAGCTCCACCGTGGCCGTGGCCACTGGCTTGCGCGCACTGGAACCGGAAAAGATGACGTCGCTCATCGATTCGCCGCGCAACTGGCGGGCCGAGCTTTCGCCCATCACCCAGCGCACCGCGTCAATGATGTTGGACTTGCCGCACCCGTTGGGCCCGACGACACCCATCAGATTGGACGGAAACTTGATCGTGGTCGGTTCGACGAAGGATTTGAAGCCCGACAGTTTGATTGCGGTCAGTCGCATTGACGCGTTGCCCACCCAGGAATTGTTGTAATGTACTCGGCTTTCGCCACGGATTCACAGGACTTCCCCACGACATGTCCAGTCAGCCCAGCAAGGAACTCGAAACTTTCCCCAATCCGCAGCCGGCGCGGGATTATACCATTCGCATTCGGATGCCCGAGTTTACCTGCCTGTGCCCGAAAACGGGACAGCCGGACTTCGCCGAGCTGTTCCTCGAATACGTTCCCGACGAGCTGTGCGTGGAGCTCAAGTCACTCAAGCTCTACATCTGGAGCTTTCGAGATGAAGGTGCGTTTCACGAAGCCGTTACCAATGAAATACTCGGCGACCTGGTGACAGCAACCCGCCCTCGCTTCATGCGGCTGACCGCCGAATTCAAGGTACGCGGCGGCATCTACACGAACGTCGTCGTCGAACACCGGGCCGAGGGCTGGCAGCCTCCCCAGCCGGTCAGTCTTCCCTGAGCAAGGCCTCGGAAAAAACCGACCGACGCGACTACTCCTCCAGCGGCAGCATCGGCTCGATTTCGGCCTGTTCGTAGATTTCCTCCACCAGTGACTGGCGGCGCTGCTGCAACAGGCTGCGCGCGATTCCCTCGCGCACCTGCTCGAGCGGCGGCGCCTGCAATTCACGCTGCTCAATCACCTTGACCAGTCGCCACCCCTGTGGCGTGTCCAGCGGCAGCGTGGCCACGCTTCCGGGCTCCCGGTCCTGCAGCGCGGCAGAGAATTCCTCGGGCACCTGGCTGAGGTCGATCCATCCGGGTTGCTCGATGGCCAGGCCTGCTGCCTCCGCCTCGGCACGCACGGTATCGTAGTCGTCCAGGCCATCATCGATACGGGCCAGGGCCCGAAGCGCCTCGGCCTGTTCCGGATACGTGATGGTTTCGATCCGGTACTGGGTATCCCCGGCACGTTCGCGCTGCCGTCTATAGACCGCTTCGATATCCTCGTCGCTCACCGGGTGCTGGCGCTGCAGACGACCGATGTATTGATGGTTGAGCAATTCCAGTTCACGCAGGCGAAGCTCGGCACGCACCTCCGGCTCGTCAGCCAGCCCTTCGCGCTCGGCGACATTGGCCACCGCGCGCATCCGGATCAATTCATCGAGCAGTTCTCGCATGCGATCGTGATCATCCTCCCCCACTCCCTGTGCGCGCATGACGCGTTCGAGCATCGGCAAGGTGACGGGCTCGCCGTCGACGAGCACCAACACGACATCGTCATCTTCGACGGACGACTCGGGCCCCGGCTGACATCCAGGCAGCAGAAAAAGAGTAATGAGCAAAAACAGTAATTTATGATTCATTTTCAGAAAAGGCCTCAATATTAAGCGCATGGATATCGGTCTGCATCAGCTCACCCACGGCAGCGTAGACCAGGCGGTGACGCGCCAGGCGAGGCAATCCCTCGAAGCGATCACTGACAATCCGGACACGGAAATGACCACGTCCGTCGGCCGCGCCCGGATGACCGCGATGCAGATGCGAGTCATCGATCACCTCCAGGACACTCGGCGAGAAGGCCTGCTCCAGCCGCTCGCGAATCATTGCGACGCGGGCCTCAGTCACGGCAGCACCCCCTTGAACGGATGGACCTCGGCACTGGCCCAGGCACCGGCGTGGATGTAGGGGTCGGCACCGGCCCATTCCCGCGCCCTCTCGAGGTTGGCAAACTCCGCCACCACCAGCGAACCGGCAAAACCGGCCGGCCCCGGATCCTCTGCATCAATGGCCGGCAAGGGCCCGGCCAGCACCAGGCGCCCCTCGTCGGCCAGGGCCCGCAGTCGTGCCAGGTGGGCCTCGCGCGCCGAAGCCCGTCGCTCCAGGCCGTCCTCAGCCTCACGTCCAAGAATCATGTACAGCATGGATCTCTCGAAGATTGCAGAACGCCTATTGTACGCAGGGATATGCGAAACCTGGTGGCGGAGGTGCGACCTTCGACCCCTGAGCCCCGAGCCCTGATAAACTTCCCCCATGACAGAATCCGTCGAAAAACCGGCCGGCCAGCAGGAGATGCCCTTTGCCGTCGTGCAGGGGGAGCCACTGCTCAAGTTGCCCGACGATCTCTACATTCCGCCGGACGCGCTCGAAGTCTTCCTGGAGGCATTCGAGGGTCCGCTGGATCTGCTGCTGTACCTGATTCGTCGTCAGAATCTCGATATCCTCGATATTCCCATCGCCGAGGTAACCCGCCAGTACACCGGCTACATCGAGATGATGAGCGACCTGAAGCTCGAACTGGCCGCGGAATACCTGGTCATGGCGGCCATCCTGGCCGAGATCAAGTCGCGCATGCTGTTGCCACGCCCCCAGGCCGAAGACGACGAGGAAGAGGATCCGCGGGCCGAACTGGTAAGACGCCTGCAGGAATACGAACGCTTCAAGAAGGCCGCCGAAGACATCGACGACCTGCCCCGCATGGAGCGTGACCTGGCCGTGGCCGAAGCCGAGGTCGAGGAGCGCGGCGAAATCAAGCTGCCTCCTGAAGTCGACCTGCGCGAAGTACTGCTGGCCCTGCGTGACGTGATGGCGCGTGCCGAAATGCTGGCGCACCACCAGATCCAGGCCGAACCGCTGTCGGTACGCGAGCGCATGGCGCGCATCATCGACCTGGTGTCCAGCGATCAGTTCGTCGAGTTCGAACGCTGCTTCGACCTCGAAGAAGGCCGCATGGGCGCGGTCGTCACCTTCCTTGCGTTGCTGGAGTTGCTGCGCGAACATCTCATTGACCTGGTCCAGCAGGAACTGTTCGGCAGCATCTACCTGCGCAGTCCCACGGCCCAGGCCTGACCGTAATCTTTCCGACGCACATGGATATCGAATACCTCAAGCGAATCGTCGAAGGTGCCCTGCTGGCCGCGGGCAATCCTCTCAGCCTCAATCAGCTCAACAGCCTGTTTCCACCCGACGAGCAACCGGGACACGGGCCGCTGCGCGAGGCGCTGGCGGCACTGGATGCCGAGCTGGCTGACCGGGCGGTGGAACTGAAGGAGGTCGGCAGCGGCTTTCGCCTGCAGATCCGCAGCGAGCTGATGCCGGCCATCTCGCAACTGTGGACCGAGAAACCGCCAAAATACTCACGCGCCCTGCTCGAAACACTCGCCATCATTGCCTACCGGCAGCCCATTACCCGCGGCGAGATCGAACAGATTCGCGGTGTGTCGGTCAGTTCCAATATCCTGCGCACGCTGCAGGAACGCGACTGGATCAAGGTGATCGGCCATCGCGACGTTCCGGGCCGACCCGAGCTGATCGGCACCACCAAGGCCTTTCTCGACTACTTCAACCTGAAGTCGCTCGACGAATTGCCTACCCTGGCCGAAATCAAGGACATCGACAACCTCGAGCCGGAACTCGAGCTTCAGCATCCCGCCAGCGACGGCGAGAAGACAGGCAGTGACAAGGATCATGAGAAAGAAGACGCAGCGCCGAACGCCGGCGAGCAGTCCGACGGGCAGCCCCCGGAAGAAACCGGCGACGAACCGATCGACAATGAGCCAATCGACCAAGGGCAAATCGACGAAGAAGGGGCCGTCGAAGAAGCGCCCGACACTGAAGAAGAAAGGAAGCCGGCCGCAACGCACGAAGCGCAAGGCGACCAAGGCGAATGACCGTCAAGCCGACCTGACTGCAACGGTCGGACGCGAGCGCCTTCAGAAGGTACTGGCACGGGCCGGCCTTGGTTCCCGCCGGGCGCTGGATGAGCGCATCGGTGCCGGCGAGATTCGCGTCAACGGGCAGACGGCAGAGCCCGGCACCACCGTCGGTGAAGGCGATATGGTAGAGCTCGACGGTCGCCGGTGGCAGGTCACGGGCAGCCAACCGAACCACCAGACGCTGATCTACTTCAAGCCGGAAGGACAGGTCACCACGCGCAAGGATCCCGAAGGTCGTCCGACCGTATTCGACAAGCTCCCTCGACCAAAAGAAGGACGCTGGATTGCCATCGGCCGACTGGACATCAACACGTCAGGGTTGTTGCTGCTGACCACCGACGGCGAACTGGCCCATCGCATGATGCATCCCTCGGGAAATGTGGATCGGGAATACCTGTGCAGGATTCGTGGCGCCGTCAGCGATGAGCAGATCGAGCAATTGAAGGAGGGGGTCCGGCTCGACGACGGCATGGCCCGGTTCTCCGACATCGTGCCCGGCGAGGTAACCGCCGGGCATTCCTGGTACACCGTGGCCATCATGGAAGGCCGCAACCGCGAGGTTCGACGGCTATGGGAGGCGGTCGGTGCCCAGGTTGCCCGGCTCAAGCGCGTGCGCTTCGGGCCGGTATTCCTGCCCAGCAGTCTTCGACAGGGCCGTTTTCAGGAGCTCAACGCAACCGATCACCGCATCCTGCGCGAGGATGTCGGCCTGAGTGGCCGGTCGGCTGAACTTGAGCTGGTGCCGCCGGGCAAGGCGCCCGGCGACCGATAGGCTCCGCTCCGACCCTGTTCAGCCGGCGGTCACCGGCATCAGGGTCAATTCCACGCGTCGGTTCTGGCCGCGTCCGGCCTCGGTGTCGTTGCTGGCCACGGGGTAGTCCGGGCCGTAACCATACGTCGCAATGCGCACCGGTTCCACGCCCTGCCCGACCAGGTAACGTCCGACCGTCTCGGCGCGACGCTCCGAAAGTCCCATGTTGTACTGGCGCGATCCGGTCGAGTCGGTATGACCGTCGACGACCAGCACCGTCTGGTCGAATTCGTCGAGTACCAGCGCCACGGAGTTGAGTACGTCGAAAAAGTCCGGGCGAAGGTCGGCGCTGTCGAAACCGAAAGTGACATTGCCCGGCATGTTGAGAATGATCTCGTCACCGCGCCGTGTCACGCTGACACCGGTGCCTTCCAGCTGTCGACGCAACTCGGCTTCCTGTCGGTCCATGTAAGAACCGATCGCCGCCCCGCTGAGTGCGCCCACACCGGCGCCGATGGCGGCCCGCTTGAGTCGATCGCCGCCGGAAATCGCACCGACCACGGCCCCGATCCCGGCACCAATGGCTGCCCCCTGACCTGTCCGCGTGGCGCGCTCCTCCCCGGTCCAGGGATCGGTCGTCGTGGCGCAGCCAACAACCAAGGCCAACAGCGACGACATGGCGATCCAGCGAATTGAACGGGTCATTTTCATGGTTGATCTCCTTGGTGGATCATCAGGTGAACTCAATCCCCGACCTGCCAACCGGGGAACTTGCAAGCACATGTAACCGTCGTGCACTGAATAGTACCTGAACTGGACTACTGCTCCAGCCAGCGATACAGCGTTCGCCTCCCTACGCCAAGCAAGGCGGCTGCGCGCCGCTTGTTGCCGTCCACGCGCTCAAGCACGTAGTGCACGTAGCGCTGCCGCAGCTCGTCCAGGCTGGGCAGCATATCTCCTTCGAGCAGTCCGGCCGGCACGCCGTTATCGGGAGTCGTCGCGGCAGCGTTGTTTTCACTGCCCCGCCGGACCCTTTCGGGGAGGTGTTCCAGTCCGATCTCCTCGTCCTCGCAGAAGGTCACCGCCCGCTCCATCGCGTTTTTCAGTTCGCGAACGTTCCCCGGCCATCGGTA
>SL_3KL_010_SEDDRAFT_10002672_pt1 | contig 16270 bp, 11 predicted proteins | sample SodLakKL_010_SED_2_FD_10381 | JGI IMG/M metagenome (IMG submission 10381) | reverse complement strand
AGGGTCACTGCGGTAATGATGACGACCTGCGACAGCAAGCCACTGGGAATGCCGAACAAGAAGTCAATGCCGCCGGCAGCCTGCTGAGCGCCCAGGCCCAGCGAGGTCGCCAGTCCGAACAGGGTCGCCACCACCGCCAGGGTGTCAATGACATCCCCCGGCCAGCCCCAGACGCGGTCACCCAGCAGCGGGTAGAAGCAGGACCGAATGGTCAGCGGCAATCCCTTGTTGTAGGCGAAAAACGCCAGCGACAGAGCGACTACGCCATAGATCGCCCAGGGATGAATGCCCCAGTGATACATGGTCGCGCCCAGGGCTGCTCTCCGGGACTCCTCCGTGCCACCTTCGATGTTCAGCGGCGTGCCGAACCACTCGGTGAAGTAGCCGACCGGCTCGGCGACGGCCCAGAACATCAGGCCGATGCCCATACCGGCGGCAAACAGCATGGCAAACCACGACAGCAGCGAAAAATCCGGCTTGGCGCCCTCGCCGCCCAGGCGAATGGAGCCGACCGGCAGAAAGATCAGCGTCAGGCAAAACAGAACGAACAAATGCCCGGCCGATAGGAATACGAAGTCGAAGGTCTTACCCAGCCACCCGCGCAAGGCCCCGAGATTGGCGTTGGCCTGTTCGGGAAACAGCAGAGCGAGGACAAAAAACAGCAGGATCAGCACGGCGCTGACCACGAAGACCGGATTGTGCAAATCCAGCCCTAACCACGTCACATTGTCCTGGCCCAGTTCGTAATCGGTCTCGTAGACCTCTTCGAGTTCCTCCAGAAGTTTGTCCTGATTTGGTTGTTCTGCCATTTTTTCCAGTCCTTGGGGAGCCTCATTCGTTCGAGCTGAACCCTCCCACCGTCATTTGGACGACCGGGATGATCGCTGCATCGTTCGGCTCAGAAGTGCCGGCCGTCCTATTCCTTTCCCTGCAACCTGAGCAACTGGCGCTCGTGATGCAGGCCCTTGATCAGGCTTACGCACATTAGCAGCAGGACAATCGCGAATGGGAGTCCGGTACTGACCGAGCCGGCTTGCAGGGCGTTGAGCGCGGCCGCGCCGCCAACAGCCAGCAGCACCGCGGCGATCGCGCCCTCGGCAATGACCCAGAACACCCGCTGCGCTGTCGGCGCATCGGTCTTGCCGCCGGAGGTGATCGCGTCGATGACCAGCGAACCGGAGTCCGACGAGGTGATGAAAAACACCAGCACCAGCACAATAGCCAGGAACGAGGTGATCTCGGTCATCGGCAACTCCTGCAGCATCTGGAACAGGGCCAGCGACGAGTCACCGATGCCATCGGCCAGGGCACCGACGCCTTCGCGGGCCTGGTCCACGCCGGAGCCGCCGAAGGCGCTCATCCACACGGTCGAGACCAGTACCGGCACGATCAGCACGGCGGTCAGGAATTCGCGCACCGTGCGGCCATAAGAGACACGGGCGATGAACATGCCCACGAACGGCGACCAGGCGATCCACCAGGCCCAGAAGAAGATGGTCCAACTGTGGTAGAAGACATCGTCTTCGCGTCCGACCGGGTTGCTCAAGGGCAGCAGGTACTGGGCGTAGCCCGCGACCGTCGTTCCCAGATTGCCGAAAAAGCTCATGACGTTGCCGGCAAAAACCACGAACAGCAGCAGCACCAACGCCAGCAGCATGTTGATGTTGCTCAAGACCTTGACTCCACCCTCGATGCCGCGCAGCACGGAGATCAGTGCCACCAGCGTCACGCCGGCAATGACCACCACCTGCGACAGCAGGCCGCTGGGGATGCCGAACAGGAAATCCAGGCCGCCGGCCGCCTGCTGGGCGCCGAGACCCAGGGAGGTGGCAAGCCCGAAAACGGTGGCAAGCACGGCCAGGGTGTCGATCACATCGCCCGGCCAGCCCCAGACCCGGTCACCCAGCAGCGGGTAGAAACAGGAGCGGATGGTCAGCGGCAGGCCCTTGTTGTAGGCAAAGAAGGCCAGCGACAGCGCCACCACCCCGTAGATTGCCCAGGGATGCAGGCCCCAGTGATACATGGTCGCACCCAGTGCTGCGGTCTTGGCTTCGGGCGTGCCGCCTGCGATATTCAACGGCGTGCCGAACCATTCGGTGAAGTAGCCCACCGGTTCGGCCACCGACCAGAACATCAAGCCAATGCCCATGCCGGCGGCAAACAGCATGGCAAACCAGGACAGCATGGAAAAATCCGGCTTGGCATCTTCGCCACCCAGGCGAATGGACCCGACCGGCAGCAGGATCAGAGCCAGGCAGAACAGCACAAAAAAGTTGCCGGCCGACAGGAACAGCCAGTCGAAGGTCTCGCCGATCCACACGCGCGTATTGCCCAGCATGGTGTTGGACTGCTCGGGAAAAATCAGCGACAGGATGACAAACAGCAAAATGAGCACGGCACTGACCACGAACACCGGGTTGTGCAGATCCAGCCCCAGCCAGGTGACGTTATCCTGACCTAGTTCATAATCAGTCTCGTAGACTTCTTCAAGCTCTTCCAGCAGTTTGTCCTGATTTTCTTGTTCTGCCATGTGCTCCAGTCCTTTGCGGGCGCGTGTCGATGCAGTTGCATGACCTGGCGACCTGTCGGACAACCGGGATCAGCGCGATAGCCGTCGGTTTTTTAGCGCGATAGCCGTCGGTTTTTAGAAGTAGTAACCGATATTCAGGTTGAAGCGCGAGCGCCACCTGCCGGCAGTGTCGCCGTCCAGCCCGATCCCGTCGCCGCCGGCAAACCACATGTTCCTGCCGGCAATCCAGTCGAAATAGGCGAACACGCCGCCGGCGCCTACGGCGCAGCCGGTCACGCTCTGAATCGAGCGGGCGCTGTTGTCCACGTCTGGCTCGATGAAAGTACCTTCGTTGTAGCAGTTGACGAAGTTGATCGGACCCCAGTCCACGTCGAACGAACGCGACACGCTATAGGTGTAGACGTCGGCCTTGGCCGCCATCAGGAACGGAAAGGCAAAAGCGCCCTTCTGCACGAAGTCATCCGACACCCCGTCCGGGTTTTCCGGGTTGTACTCATAGCGCATGGCCTGCAGACGCAGGTTCCATGGGCCGTTGTAGTAGTCCAGATGGGCCCCGACAGCCCAGCGATCCCCGTTCTTCTCGGTCGCCCGGTTGTACATCTGTCCCGCCTGCAGACTCAGGCCGATATCGGCCCGGACACGGTCCGACCAGACCAGGTGACGCTCGGCGCGGAAGTTCAGCTGGTTGGTTTCGGTGTTCTGCTGATCACCGGCGGTGACCAGATCAAAGGAGTAGCGGTCGGCGCGGCTGTCGTCGGCGTACTCGGGGTTTTTGTAAAAGGCGTAGTGGAAGGTCCAGTCTTCGTTGGGCGTATGGACAAACTTGATCCCGGCATCGTGATCATCCTCATAGCCGAGGTAGTAATTGCCGGTAAACCAAAAACTGTGGCTGGCATAGGGCAGGATGCCGAACGGGACCCGGCTGATTCCCAGCTGCATCTGCAGCTGGTCGGAAAAGTCGTAGCCCACCCAGGCGTGGTGAATCGCCTGGAAATCATTGTAGCGGCGCCATTCGGCACTCAGAATCACATCGCCGACCGTGCCATGGACATTGATGCGAAAAAGCTCCAGCTCGAAGTCGCCGACCCGATCCTTGTTCTGATCGTCGTAATCGCGCCAGGCGTAGTTGAGCCGCACAGCGCCTCCGAAATTGATCCCGTCTGCATCTTCTTCAGCGGCCGCTTCAGCCTGCTCGGCCACCTCGGCCACGCGCTCCTCGATACGCTCGCGTTCGGCGCGCTCGCGGTCTTTCTCGGCCTGCAACTCGTCCAGGCGCTGCTGCATCCTGAGCAGGTCGCGCTGCATCTGCTCGATCTGATCTCGCAGGATGTCGGTTTCATCATTGGGCTCGGAGGCCATGGCCGGTGCCAGGGCAAGTGCCAGCACCATGGCAAGCAGCCACACCAGACGGGTGGATGTCATCGTCGTTCTCCCCAGTTTATGAATCTGATCCGGATCAAGGCGCAATCCCGCACCCGATCCTTGTTCATGCTGCGCTGGCGGCCCGCCCGACAAACCCCGGGGCATCCGCCTGTCTTGATGGTCGACCACATCGTCGTGGTCGGAAAAAACTCTCGGGCCTCGCTGGACCCGTAAACAAGACCTTAACAAATGCCTTGCAGAGAAGCAAACCGCAGCCCGCCTTGCCCACAACGCCTGTGCAGCGGCTGACTGTTACCTATTTTGCCGCGTGGCCGACTAGACCAGACCGCGCGGGCGGAACAGCCGGTCGTGCAGGTTGAGCGCGTAGCGGTCGGTCATGCCGGCCACGTAGTCCAGCACCTGGATGAGCGGCTCGGCTTCGGCAATGCGGTAGGTGTCGGGGATGTCTTCAGGATGGGCCAGCAGGTATTCGACCAGCTGGTGGATGACGCCACGGGCGCGCGCGGCCTGCGCCTCGGCTTCCGGCCGCAGGTAGACGCGCTCGAACATGAACTCGCGGAAGTGGCGCATGGCCAGCAGGATTTCGGCGTCCATGCTGATCTTGCCGCGGCGGCAGGATTCGTCGATCACGCCTTCGATCATGACGCTGATCCAGCTGCCGCCGTTGAACGGCCCCAGCACCCGGGTGATGTCGCCGGGCACGTCGGCGGCAGCGATCACGCCGGCGCGGATGGCGTCCTTGAGGTCATGGTTGAGGTAGGCGATGCGGTCGGCGAAACGACAGACCCAGCCCTCGGCGGTATGCGGCGGCGGCTTGACCCGCCAGGTGTGGGCGCGGATCCCGTCGAGCACTTCCCAGCTCAGGTTGCAGGGCTCGAGCACCTCGAAGATGCGCACGCCCTGCTCCGAGTGCAGCCACTCGCCGTCTTCGACGTAGTCCGACAGGGCCGCCTCGCCGGTGTGGCCGAACGGTGTATGGCCGCAGTCGTGGGCCAGGCAGATGGCCTCGGTCAGCACTTCGTTCAGGCCCAGGGCCACGGCCAGCGCGCGGGCCACCTGGGTGACCTGCAGGGTGTGGCTCATGCGGGTGACGAAGTGGTCGCCTTCCGGGTTGATGAAGACCTGGGTCTTGTGCTTGAGGCGGCGGAAGGCCTTGGAATGCAGCACCCGGTCGCGATCGCGCTCGAACTCGGTGCGGTAGGGATCCGGCGCCTCCTCGCGCCCACGGCCGCGCGAACTCGCCGAACGCGCGGCCAGCGGCGACAGCAACGCCTCGCGGGCCTCGCGCTGCTCGCGCGTGACCGGCTGCAATGGGCGAAGCTTTTCAGCGACCTGGCTCATGCGCTCCTAGTCTACAGACTGTCCTTGACGGCGGCGTTAAAGCCCACCCGTACCCCGGTATCGTCAACGAACACCGGGCGCTTGACCAGGGTCGGATGCTGGACCAGAACGGCGGCCGCACTCTGATCTTCCAGCGCTTTCTCGCGCGTCGTCTCGTCCAGTCCCCGCCAGGTGGTGGAGCGCCGGTTAACCAGCGTGTCCAGACCTGCGGCCGCGATCCAGGCCTGCACGGTGCCGGCGTCCAGGCCGTCGGCGCGCAGGTCGTGCCAGCGGTACTCGCGGCCCTGTTCGTCCAGCCACTTCAGGGCCTTGCGGCAGGTGTCGCAGGTCTTGATGCCGTAGACGGTCAGCCCGCTCATTGGGCAGCCCTCAGCAGTTCGTTGACCGAGGTACGCGAGCGCGTCTTCTCGTCGACCTGCTTGACGATGATCGCCGCGTACAGGCTGTGCGAGCCGTCACTGGCCGGCAGGCTGCCGGAGACCACCACCGAACCGGCCGGCACCCGGCCGGTGATGATCTCGCCGCTGGCGCGGTTGTAGATGCGGGTGGACTGGCCGATGAACACACCCATGCCGATCACCGCGCCCTTCTCGACGATCACGCCCTCGACCACCTCGGAACGCGCGCCGATGAAGCAGCCGTCCTCGATGATGGTCGGGTTGGCCTGCAGCGGCTCGAGCACGCCGCCGATGCCGGCCCCGCCGGAAATGTGCACGCCCGCGCCGATCTGGGCGCAGGAGCCGACCGTGGCCCAGGTGTCGATCATGCTGCCCTCGCCCACGTAGGCGCCGATGTTGACGTAGCTGGGCATCAGCACCACGTCATGACCGATGTGGGCGCCGCGGCGCACGGTGGCCGTCGGTACCACGCGGGCGCCGCTGTCGGCGGGAGGATCGCGCTCGTCGGCAAAGCGCAAGTCGACCTTGTCGAAATAGTGCGAGACCCCGCCGGCCATGTCACGGTTGGCCGTGATGCGGAAATGCAGCAGGATGGCCTGCTTGAGCCACTGGTTGACCACCCAGCCGTCGGCGCCGGGCTCGGCGACCCGCAGACTTCCGCGCTCGAGGCCGTCCAGGCACTGGTTGACCGCCTGGCGCAGGTCCGCGTCGACGGTCTGCGGCGACAGCTCGGAGCGGCGCTCCCAGGCCTGTTCGATGATGGGTTTCAGGTCATGGCTGGATGTGGTCATATCGGTTCGGGTTCGTTGATCGTTGTAGTCGGTGACGGCGCCAGGAACGCTCAGTTGGAGACATCCAGGCGCCGGCGCAGTTCAGCTTCCAGCCGCTGGCAAGCGTCTTCGTCCAGCGCGCGGCCGTCGGCATCGACCACCAGGAAAACGTCTTCCACGCGCTGGCCGAAGGTGGCCACCCGCGCGTCCATCAGGCGGATGCCCTGGGCCACCAGGGCCTCGGCCATGGCCGAGAGCAGTCCCGGACGGTCGGTGGCGGCGATTTCCAGGCTGGTCAGATCGCCGGCCGGCTGCATGCGGATTTCTGCCCGGCCCATGAACGGCTGCAGGCGCCGCGGCACCGGGCGCGCGGGCAGCGAGCGCGCCGTCTTGGCCGCCAGCTGCTCGCCCAGGACGTGAGACAGGCGTGCGGCATCGGACGGGTTGAGCGGTTCACCATGGTTGTCCATGACCTGGAACACGTCCCAGCTCTTGCCGTCCTCGCTGGTGACAACCCTCGCGGCCAGCACGTCGAGCTGCATGCGGTCCAGCTCGCGCGCGACCACGGCGAACAGGCCGGCGAAGTCCTCGGCGTGGACGAACAGTTCGCTGATGCCCTTGTCAGGGAGGTGGCGGCAGACGACCAGCGGCAGCCTGTGCGCGGCCTGCACGGCCGCCGTCGCCCAGGCCAGCTGATCGGCGTCCAGGCGCAGGAAGGCACGCTCCGGCAGAGCCTGCCACAACACGCTCACGTCTTCGGCTGTCAGACCCTGGTCGGCCAGCAAGGCCTGCGCCTCGCGCCGGGTTTCCTCCACGCTGGCCTGGCGGTCCATGCGCTCGTCGGGGCCTCGGGCCAGGGCTTCGCCGGTGGCCCGATACAGCTCCCACAGCAGGCTGTCCTTCCAGGAATTCCAGAGCTTCGGACTGGTGGCCGCGATGTCGGCGGTGGTCAGCACCAGCAGGTGATTGAGCTGGCGCTGGCTGCCGACCCGCTCGGCAAACCGATTGACCACCAGCGGATCGCTGATGTCCTCCCGCTGGCTGGTTCGCGACATCAGCAGGTGCTCGCGCACCAGCCAGACCACCAGGTCCCGGTCTTCGGCGCTCAGGTCCAGGCGCTCGACGAAGGCGCGCGCATCCTCGGCACCCAGTTCGGAGTGGTCGCCGCCGCGGCCCTTGGCGATGTCGTGGAACAGGGCGGCCAGGTAGAGCACCTCCGGGCGCTCGATCCGCTGCATGACGGCGATGGCGTGGCCGAACAGATCCGGGTACTTGCCGTAGGTGAAGCGGCGCAGGTTGCGGATCACGAACAGTGTGTGCTGGTCGACGGTGTAGACGTGGAACAGGTCGAACTGCATGCGCCCGGTGATCTCGGCGTAGGCCGGCAAAAGCGCGCCGAGGACGCCGTAGCGATTCATGCGCGCCAGCTGGCTGTAGACCAGGCGCGGGCTTCTGAGCAGGGTCAGGAACATCCGCAGGATGTCCGGGTTTTCCCGGTAGGCCTTGTCGATCAGGTACAGATGCTCGCGCACCAGCCGGATGGTGGCGGCGCGCACGCCGCGGATTTCCGGATGCTCGGCCAGCACCAGGAACATCCGCATCAGGAGTTCCGGGTGCTCGACGAAAGCGTGCGGATCGGTCAGCTCCAGGTAGCCGTGCAGGACCTGGAAATGCTCGTCGATTTCGGCCGAGGGCAGATGCTGGCGCCCGGAAAGCAGTTCTTCGTCGAAGCTCTGCAGCAGCCGCTCATTGAGACGCGCCAGCTGCATGGCCGAACGATAGTAGCGCTGCATGAACTGCTCCACGGCGGCGTTGCCGGCGCCGCTCACGTCGAAACCGAAACGCTCGGCCAGGCGGCGCTGGTGCTCGAACAGCAGCCGTTCCTCGGCCCGGCCGGCCAGTTCATGCAGGGCCCAGCGCAGGGACCACAGGAAATCGCGGTTGACCACCAGGTCGCTCAGTTCCTGTTCGCTCAGGAAACCGCGCTCGACCAGGCCGTACAGCGTGGCGGTGCCGAACTGGCGACGCGTGACCCAGGAGATCATCTGCAGGTCGCGCAAGCCTCCCGGCCCTTCCTTGATGTTGGGCTCGAGGTTGTAGATGGTGTCTTCGAACTGTTCGTGCCGTTCCTGCTGTTCCGCGCACTTGGCGGCAAAGAATTCCGCGGCCGGCCACAGTGCCGGCGCCTGGGTCGCCGAACGCATGGCCGCGAGCAGCCGCCCGCCGCCGGCCAGCAGCCGGGTTTCCATCAGGTTGGTCGCCACGCCCACATCGGCTGCCGCTTCCTCCACGCACTGCGAGACCGTGCGCACGCTGTGCCCGGGCTTGAGTCCCGCGTCCCACAGCACCTGCACGAAGGCCTCGATGATGGCGGCCAGGTTCTGATCCGGACGCTCGCCGGTCTGCGAGTACAGGACCAGCAGGTCGACGTCGGAGTGCGGGTGCAGCTCGCCGCGCCCGAAGCCGCCGACGGCGCACAGCTCCAGTTCCGTCGACACCGCGACCAGGCGGCGCCAGGCGGCCAGCACCAGCTGCTCGACCACCCAGGCTCGGGCGTGCACCAACTCGCGGATATGGGTGCCGGCGGCGAACCGCGCCGACAGCTCACGGTCGGCCCGCTCGCGCGAGGCCTTCAGGATCCGGGCCAGGGCCTGGGCGTCAGCGGGCAGATCGGCCAGCGTGGCCAGATCCAGGCAGCGGCGGGTGGCCGCCACGGCGCCCAGGCGTTCGTTCACAGCGGGTCGTCGGGCAGCCGCGTGAGGACGTCGACGCCGTCGTCGGTGACCGCGAGGGTGTGCTCCCACTGCGCCGACAGGCTGCGGTCGCGGGTGATCACGGTCCACTGGTCCGGTAGCAGCCGGGTTGCCGCCTTGCCCAGGTTGATCATGGGCTCGATGGTGAAGGTCATGCCGCGCTCCAGCACCACGCCGGTACCCGGCCGGCCGTAGTGCAGGACCTGCGGCGGCTCGTGGAACACCCGCCCGATGCCGTGACCACAGTACTCGCGCACGACCGAGCAGCGCTCGCCTTCGGCATAGGTCTGGATGGCATGCCCGATGTCGCCGAGGGTCACGCCCGGCCGCACCATTTCGATCCCGGTCAGCATGGCCTGGTGGGCGACCTCGCAGATCCGGCGCGCCTTGACCGAGGGTTCGCCGACGAAAAACATCTTGCTGGTATCGCCGTGCCAGCCGTTCTTGATCACGGTCACGTCGATATTCAGGATGTCGCCCTCTTTCAACACCTTGTCGCCGGGTATGCCGTGGCAGACCACGTGGTTGACCGAGGTGCAGATCGACTTCGGAAAGCCGCGGTAGTTGAGCGGCGCGGGCACGGCCTTGAGTTCGTCGACAATGTAGGCATGACAGAGGGCGTCGAGTTCGCCCGTCGTCACGCCGGGCTGCACGTGGTCACGGATCATGCGCAGGACGCGCGCAGCCTGCTGGCCGGCAACCCGCATGGCTTCGATCTCTTCGGCGGTCTTGAGCTGGACGACTTCGTTCATGCGAAGGCTTGCAGGACGTGAAAAGCCCGTCATTTTAACCGATGGCGGGGATTGGCCGATCAAGCCCGCGAGGGCGTCGGACTCAAAGATATGCCTTTTGGCACGTGCGCAGTGTCCGAACCTTTGAGAACATGCAAGCCTGACCTTAGTTGCAGCTGGACCTTGAACGTGAAAGTTCTGCTCAAAATCGTGCTCCCCGCCGTGCTGATGATCGCCGGGTCGATTGCCGTGGTGATGATGCTGGCCGGCCAGCGTCCGCCGCCGCAGGAGCGCGAAACCATGGTTGCGGCGATGCTGGTCGACGTCATCATCGCCCAACCCAGCGACGGCTTTTTCATCGTCCAGTCCCAGGGCTCCGTGCAGCCGCGCACGCAGACTTCAGTGGCGGCCGAGGTCAGCGGTCGCATCGTGCGCCTGGGCGACAGCTTTACCGCCGGCGGTTTCTTCCGCGCCGGCGAGACCCTGGCCGAGATCGATCCCAGCGACTACGAGGCCGCCTTGCTGCAGGCCGAGGCCGACCTGGCCTCGGCGCGTTCGCGCCTGGCCGACGAGGAAGCGCGCTCGGAGCAGGCCCGCCGCGACTGGCAACGGCTGCACGGCACCGAGCGCGAGCCCAGCGACCTGGTGCTGCGCCTGCCGCAGGTCGACGGCGCAAGAGCCGCCGGGCTGGCCGCTGAAGCCGGCGTGCTGCGCGCCCGCCGCAACCTGGAGCGCACCCGCATCAGCCTGCCCTTCGACGGCATGGTGCGCACGCGCCAGGTCGACCTCGGGCAGTTCGTCTCGACGGGAACGCCACTGGGCGTGGTATTCGCCGTCGACGTCGCCGAGATCCGCCTGTCGCTGTCGGACCAGGAACTGGCCTTTCTCGATCTGCCGGCGCCCGGCGCCACCACCAGCGACCAGGGCATTCCAGTCACGCTGTCCGGCTCGGTGGCGGGCCGGCGCGGCAGTTGGGATGCGCGCATCGTGCGCACCGAAGGCGTGGTCGACGAAAGTACCCGCCTGGTCAACGCGGTCGCGGTCGTCGAAGACCCCTACGGCCTGCTCGGCACACGGCGTGAACTGCCGCTGCCCATGGGCACCTTCGTCCGGGCCGACATCCAGGGCCGGGCCTCGGCCGGGCTGATCGAGCTGCCGCGCTCGGCCCTGCGCGAGAACAACACGGTGTTTCTGGCCAATGACCAGGACCAGCTGGAGGTGCGCTCGGTTGAGCTGATGCGCGCCACGGCCCAGCGCGCCTACGTGCGCAACTCGCTCAAGGAGGGCGACCGGGTCATCACCACGGCCATCCAGGCGCCGATTCCAGGGCTGCCGCTGCGAGTCCGGGACACGGTGGAGGAGCGGCCGCAGCTGCGCATCCTGCCGGACGAATCCGGCCTGGCCAGCTTCGGTGACGCGCCATGATCGACGCACAGCGCAACTGGTACGGCAACATCATCGCCTGGTTCGCCCACAACCCGGTCGCGGCCAACCTGTTGATGGTGGTCCTGCTGGCCGGCGGCCTGTATTCGGCCATCACCATCAGCAAGGAGGTCATGCCGCGGGTCGAGACCAACCTGGTCACCGTAACCGTACCCTTCCGCGGCGGCACGCCGCGCGACGTCGAGCAAGGCGTGCTGATTCCCATTGAGGAAGCCATCCAGGACCTCGACGGCGTGCGCGAGATCATCTCCACCGCGCGCGAAGGCTTCGGCACGGTCACGGTCGAGGTCGAGGCCGGCTACAACGTCCTCGAAGTCTTCGACAACATCCAGAGCCGGGTCGACTCGATCGCCACTTTCCCGGCTGAAACCGAACGACCGCGCTTCCGCCGGGCCACCTGGAGCCAGAACGTCATCTGGGTCTCGGTGTTCGGCGACGTGCCGGAACGCACACTAAAGGAAGCCGCCCGCCAGATCCGCGACGACATCACCGCCCTGCCCTCGGTCTCACGCGCCGAGCTGTCCGGTGCGCGGCCCTACGAAATTGCCATCGAGGTCAGCGAGCAGACCCTGCTCGCCTTCGACATGACCTTGGGCGAAGTGGCCCAGGCCATCCGCCGCTCCTCGCTGGATCTGCCGGGCGGCCGCATCCAGACCACCGGCGGCGACATCCTGGTGCGCACGGTGGGCCAGGCCTATGTGGCGGCCGACTTCGAGGACATCGTCATCCGCACCAACCCCGACGGCAGCCGTCTGCGCGTGCGCGATATCGCCGAAATCCGCGACGGCTTCATTGAGCGCGAGTTCTATGCCCGTCACAACGGCCAGCCCGGCATCGCGGTGCGCGTGTTGAGCGTAGGCGACCAGGATGCGCTGGCGGTCTCGCGCGAGGTGCGCGAATACATCGGCAACATGCAGGACGCCCTGCCGGCCGGCATCAGCGTGGACTACTGGGCCGACCTGTCCTACATGCTGCGCGGCCGCATCGAGATGATGGGCAAGAACCTGGCCGCCGGGGCCTTCCTGGTGTTCCTGATCCTGACCCTGTTCCTGCGCCTGAAGCTGGCCTTCTGGGTGATGGTCGGCCTGCTGACGGCCTTCATGGGCACGCTGTGGCTGCTGCCGACGGTCGGAGTCACCGTCAACATGATCAGCCTGTTCGGCTTCCTGGTCGTGCTGGGGATCGTGGTCGACGATGCCATCATCATGGGCGAATCGGCCTACACGGAAATCCGCAACAAGGGCCATTCGGTCGAAAACGTGGTCAACGGCGTGCACAAGGTCGCCGTCCCGGCCACCTTCGGCGTGCTGACCACCATCGCCGCCTTCACGCCCATCCTGCTGGTCTCGGGCGTGCAGGGCCAGTTCTTTGCCGCCATCGGCTGGGTGGTCGTGCTGGCCCTGCTGATGTCGCTGGTCGAGTCCAAGCTGATCCTTCCGGCCCACTTGGCGCACATGCGCATCAAGAAGTACGAGCCGGATACCACCAATCGTTTCATCCGCTTCCAGCGCGGCTTTTCCGATGGGCTGTACAAGCTGGTCGACAAGATCTACCTGCCCTCGCTGGAAGTTTTCCTGAAGCATCGCTACCTGGCGTTGGCCGGCTTCATCTCGATTCTCATTCTCTCGGTCGGACTGATCGTCGGCGGGCTGGTCCGCGTCGTCTGGTTTCCGGACATTGCCAGCGACTTCATGGAAGCCAACCTGGAAATGAACGAGGGCACGCCCGCTGCGGTCACCCATGCCAATATCGACCTGCTCATCGAGCGCCTGGCCCGGGCTGACGCGCGCATCCAGCAGGAGCGGGGTTTCGACGCACCGGTGGTGCGCACGACTTTCGCCTGGGCCCAGTCGGATGTGGCCGGCGGCATCCTGGTCGAATTGTCCCGGGACGAAGACAACCGCGTCAGCACGCGCGAGCTGGAGCGCGTCTGGCGCGAGGAAGTCGGCGATATCCCCGGCGTGCGCACCCTGCAGATCGGCGGCGCCGGCGGACCCGGGGGTGACGGCCCCGATCTCAGCTTCCAGCTGGTCGGGCGCGACCTCGACCAGCTGCAGGCCGCGGCGGCCGAGCTGGAATCGCGGGTGCGCGCCTTCGAAGGCACCTACGATATCCGCAACTCCTTCGAAGGCGGCACGCGCGAGCTGCAGCTCAACATCCTGCCCGAGGCCGAGGCCCTGGGCCTGAGCCAGCAGGACCTGGCCCGCCAGGTGCGCCAGGCCTTTTTCGGTGAGGAAGTCCAGCGCATCCAGCGCGGCCAGGACGATGTGCGCGTGATGGTGCGCTTCCCGCGCGAAGAGCGCAGCTCGGAGGGCTACCTGGAGACCATGCGCATTCGCACGCCGGGCGGTGATGCGGTGCCCTTCAGCGCCGTGGCCGAGGTCGCCGTCGGCACCACGCCGGCCAGCATCCGCCGCTTCGACCGCGAGCGCTCGATCAGCGTGACGGCGCGCGTGGACAAGGAGGCCGCCGAGCCCGGACGCATCGCCACCGAGCTGCGCGAGGTTCACCTGCCGGAAATCCTGTCCGGTTATCCCACCGTACGCTACCGCCTGGGCGGGGCGACGCGCAGCCAGCAGGAACTGCAGCGCGACCTGCTGTGGGGCACGGCCTTCGCCCTGTTCCTGATCTACTCGCTGATCGCCATCCCGCTGAAGTCCTACCTGCAGCCGTTGCTGATCATGTCGGTCATCCCCTTCGGCATGATCGGCGCGATCATTGGCCACTGGATGCTGGGCATGCCGCTGTCCCTGCTGAGCATGTTCGGCATCATTGCCCTGGCCGGGGTGGTGGTCAACGACAGCCTGATCCTGGTTGACTTCGTCAACCGCCACCGGCGGGCCGGCCAGAGCCGGATCGAGGCGGCGCTCAAGGCCACCCGGGCACGATTCCGCGCCATCATCCTGACCTCGATGACCACCTTCCTGGGGCTGGCCCCGATCGTGTTCTTCGAAACCAGCTTCCAGGCCCAGCTGGTGATCCCCATGGCCGTGTCGCTGGCCTTCGGCATCGTGTTCGCCACGGTGATCACTCTGGGACTGATCCCGATCCTTTACCTGATCGGCGATGACCTGGTCAGGCTGCTTCAGCGCATGCTCGGCCGCGAACGGCACGGAATGGTGGAGATGGGACAGGCCTGATCAGGCGCGGGTGCCGAACAGCCAGTCGCCAATGGGATAGGTGATGTTGAAGTTGCGCGACGCCATCAGCGTGGTGTCGTGGTGCACGTGATGCAGCCGGCGCAGGCGCTTGANNAACGGCAACTNCAGCCAGCGCGAGTCCTCGGGCAGGTGGTAGGCCAGGTGCAGCAGNTCGTAGTTCAGGTAGTAGAACAGGCCGGTGGCGACGAACAGCCAGGCGACGTTGGCGCTGAACAGCCAGGCCAGCAGCAGCGCCACCGGCGTGGCGAAGACGCCGAAGAAGAAGATCATCAGGATCGGCGGGAACAGCACCGCCTTGGCATCGCGCCAGCCATCCAGGGCCATTCGGTCGCGGGTGAAGAAGACATGGTGCTGGCCGGCGTGGCGCTTGTAGATCAGGCCCAGCCCGGGCACCTTGCGGTGCATCACGAAGCGGTGGCCCAGGTATTCGGCCAGGTTGGCATACAGGAAGGCCAGGGGCACGGTCAGCCACTCCAGCGGCCTGACCTGGTCCAACTGCCCGAGGCACAGCATGATCCCGCCGAGGCTGAAGACCAGCACGAAGGCCAGGTGCGCGCGGCCCGAGTAATTCTTACCGACGTGGCGTTCGCGATACTGCTGACGAAATTCTTCCGTTTTCATGCGCACAGCGACCTGCAATTCCCAGCACCTCGATTTTCTCTAGAATAACGTCATGGCAGAGAAAGACTCACTTTCCGGGAAAACCGTGTCGCTGGTGCTCGGCTCCGGCGGCGCGCGCGGGCTGGCCCATATCGGCGCCATCCGCGAACTGGAAGAAGCAGGGATCGAGATCGAGGCCATTGCCGGCAGCTCGATGGGCGCGCTGGTCGGCGGCATCTATGCCGCCGGCAAGCTCGCAGCCTACGAAGAATGGGTGTGCGGTCTCGAACAAACCGATGTGCTGTCCCTGGTCGACTGGACGTTTGCCGGCGGCGGGCTGATCAAGGGCAAGAAAATCATCGGAAAACTTGAGGAACTGGTCGGCGACATCAACATCGAGGACCTGAAAATCGACTTCACGGCTGTGGCGGTGGATATCGACCAGGGCCGCGAAGTCTGGCTGGACCGCGGGTCTCTGTTCGACGCCGTTCGCGCCTCGATCGCCATACCAGGCGTTTTTACGCCGCATCGCTACCGAGACCGCACCCTGGTCGATGGCGGCCTGCTCAATCCCATCCCGGTCGCCCCAACCCTGCGCTGCATGACGGATTTGACCGTGGTGGTCGACGTCAACGGGCCACCGTCTGCCAAGCTCGAGGCTAGTCGAAAAAAGGAATCGGACAAGGAAAAACGATCTGGCGAGGGCGGCGTCTGGGACAAGCTCAAGGAGTTCGTTGACGGCTTTTCCAGCAACGACAAATCCAGCGACACGCCACACGGGCCAGGACTTCTGGCCGTCATGATGCGTTCGCTGGACACCATGGAAGCCGCTATCACTCGCCAGCAGCTGGCCAGCTTTCAGCCCGACCTCGTCGTGCGAGTCCCCAAGAACGCCTGCATGGTGCATGAATTCCACCGGGCCCGCGAAGTCATCGACCTGGGGGCGAAACTGGCGCGTAAAGCCATCCAGAACCACGGCAAGGAACCTGATCATGCATGACGACGACATCGAGGAAGCCAATCACGCCCTGTTCGACGAAGCCGCCGACGGCGTGGTCGCGCTGGGCAACGAGTTGGCGGACGCGAACCCCGATGCGGATCCCTGGGCGCTGGCCGACGGGCTGCTGGCCGGCGCCGTGCACTACTGGCTGTACGCCCAC
>SL_3KL_010_SEDDRAFT_10002671_pt1 | contig 16270 bp, 14 predicted proteins | sample SodLakKL_010_SED_2_FD_10381 | JGI IMG/M metagenome (IMG submission 10381) | reverse complement strand
CTCCGGGGTTTTTATCCTATCAGCCCGCAAGCATGTAATTTCTTCGGACCGGCCATTAAAAAAAGAGAATGGATGATAGATGGTAGAGGATAGAAGGTGGAAGGTAAAGCGAAAAGTAGATCGACAGAGCAGCCGCATAGGGGCGATAGTATGGTAGAAAAGCCAATGACAATCAAACCCATAAGCCGCATATCGGCGACAGTATGGAAAAGAGTTCAGGACCGGGGCCTGAAACCAAAACCGCCGGCTTTTGCCGGCGGTTTGGATGCGTGTTATTTTTTCCTTCCTACACCTGTTAAGGTCTTTTTCCAGCGCCTCAACAGGGTTTTGTCCACGGGGTCGTCGTCGTAGTAGCCATAGCCGTACCCGTAGCCATAGCCGTATCCGTAGCCATATCCATAACCATAGCGGCTTCCGGAGGTGGAGAGCAACACATCGTTGATCTCCAGGCAAATGTTGTTGATGCCGGTTTTATTGGAAAAGTCCTGTATAAAGTCCAGAGCTTCCCGGTGGGTGTAGCGCTGCCTGATGAGGTAAAGGTTGATGTCGGCCCGCTTCATGATGTTGAGCGCATCCGACACAATGCCAATGGGCGGGGTGTCGGCGATCACGTAGTCAAATTCTTCCTTGAGCCGGTCCAGCAACTCATTCATGGCGGGAGACTCAATCAGCTCGGTGGGGTTGGGCGGGATGGGCCCGGAAGTGATCACAAAAAGGTTGTCGTCGTGATGGGTGGGCTGAATGATCTCCTCGATGCTGTTTTTGCCGATCAGGTAGTTGGAAAGACCGGGTTCGCGCTTGATACCAAAATCCTGGAAAAGCCTGGGTTTGCGCATGTCGGCTCCCAGTATCACCGTTTTTTTCCCGGAAAGGGCGATCACCGAGGCCAGGTTCATGGAGGTAAAAGTCTTTCCTTCCATGGAGCTGGTGGAGGTAACGGCGATGAGCTTGTTCTTTTCTTTGGGGGCAAAAAACTGCAGGTTGGCCCGCATGGTACGGAAAGCCTCTATAATGGGGGTTTTGCTGTTTTTGTAAAGCAGCAGGTCGCCGTCCTTTTTGTTGGAAGCCTTTTCGTCATGAGGGATGATGCCCAGGATGGGAAAGTCCAGGGCATCGGTAATTTCTTTTTTGTCCAGGATGCGGGTATTCAAAAAGTCCCTTACCACAAAGAAGGAAAAGGGCAACACCAGTCCCAGCATCAGGGCCACGGCATAGTTGAGGGTGGTGCGCGGGGCCACCGTTCCGGTATATCTTGCCGAATCCACCACCTGGTTGTCGGGGATGTTGGAAGCCATGGCAATGCCGGCTTCGGCCCGTTTCTCCAAAAGGTAGTTGTAGGTGGCGTCGTTCAGGTTGAATTTACGCTGGATGCCGATGAGTTCCCTTTCGGTCTGGGGCAGCTGTGCAATCCTTCCTTCCAGCTGGGCGGCACGTTTGTCCAGGTCGGTGATCCTGATGTCCGAAGCCCGTCTGATGCTCCTGATGTTTTCTTCCAGGGAGCGCAATGCCTGTTCAATTTTATTGTCGATGGTGCGGATGGTGGGGCTGCGTTCGGTGGTGGAGAGCATCAGGCGGGAGCGCTCGGCATACATGTTGCTCAGCTCATTGATGAGGCGGTTGAGCAAAGGATCGTCAATGCCGATGGCCGAAGGCCCGAATACCTCGCTAAAGTCCTTGTCCTTTTGAATATAGTCCAGCAGGTATTCGTAATACTGGTGGCGCATCTCCTCCATGGCCTTTTGTTTGTCCAGCTCCTGCAACTCGTTGAGCAGCTGGGTGGCCAGCTGGCTCACATCCATGAGCTGGCGTTCCTGACGGAACTCCTGCAGGCTGCTTTCGGCCAGGTAAAGGGAGTCGGTGGTGATGTCGATCTGCTGATCGATGAACTTAATGGTGTTCTGTGCGATCTGGTTTTTTTCGGAAAGGCCTTTTTGGATGAACTCGTGATTGAGGGAGTTGACAAAGTCAACGGCCCGGCTCAGGTTGGTGGCCTCAAAGGTTACCTGTATGATCCAGGCGTCCTTGTTCAGGGGCTCGGCACGCAGGGAGCCCCGGTATCGGCCCGTCAGCCGCTCCACGTTATGGATGGTGAACTTGTAGGTGCGTCCGCTTTGTTCTATGGGGTTAAAGTTACTGCCGGGCTCAATGGTAAAGCTCAGCTCATCGGTTTGTATGGGTTCACCAAAACGTTTCACGGCACCGTTGGAAAAAGGCGACTGGCTTTCGATCCCTTCCAGGATAAAGGTTTCTTCATCCTGTATTTTTACGTAAAACGGTTTTTCGAAGGGCTGGGAATGGTTGCGGTCCCAGTTCACCACAAACGGAGCGCTGTTGTAAACCTCTGTTTGCCGCATAGAGCCAAGGATGCGGCTGGCATAATAATAGGAAACCGATACGTCCATGTTCTGCAGCACGCTGTCTACCATGGAATGGGAGGTGATCAGCACGATCTGGTCGTGGAAGTTGCTGCGCGGGCTGAACATGTCCAGCTCGCCCATAAAGGATCCGGTGCCGAAAGCGCCCTTGGTTTTGTCGCTGATCAGCAGGGTAGAATTAACCCGGTATACCGGCTCGGAGATGGTGTTTACAAAGAAAGCAGCCGACAAGGCAAGCAGCAGGCTAATGGCAAATACATACCAGTAAGGAAGGTATTTGAAAAAGATCTTTTTCAGGTCTATGCTTTCTTCCTGAAAGGAGGCTTCGTTATTCTTCATGGGGGTAACTGGCTTTTAAGGTATTGACTTCAATGGCATCTTTTTCTGCCGGAGGGCTTTTTACAGCCTTTGTTAAGGCTTTGGCCGGGAACCCTTCCGGTTTTTCCTGCGATGCGGGTTGAAATTTTTTATTGCACAATCTCTTTTTATTAATAAAGTCCGGTTTGTTTTTTTTATTGTATAAAAGTGATCAACAGCACGGTGGTGGAAATGGCCGAGAAGAGCACGGCAAAAGGAAATTGCGCGAATCCTAACCTTTTCACCCGGTAAGGCTCTACATAAACCAGGTCGCCGGGCTGTAAAAAATAATAGTCCGACTCCACTATATCCCTTCCGGCCAGGTCAATGCTGGCAAAGATCAGCCCATCGCCGGTGCGTCTTACCACATTCACCTCACGGTTGCCGAAGTCGGTCAGGTCGCCGGCAAGGGCGATGGCATCCATGATGGTGAACTCATTGTCGTAAACATAAAAATTGCCCGGACTGTTGACTTCACCCACAACAGAAACCGAAAAGTTGGCCATCTTCACCGACACGGTGGCCCCGATCAGGTAATTGTCCACCTCTTCCTGTATCCGCCGGCGGGTTTCATCAATGGTAAGACCGGAAACTTCCACCTCTCCGACCACGGGCATTTGCACCTTGCCTTCCTTGTTAACCGTATACCCGTAAATGTAAAGATTCAGGTCGCCCATGCCCCCGGTGGTGGAACGCATGCTGCGTGTATCCTCCATGTTGAAAATGGCGTGGGCTTCAGCATCCAGGGTGGTAACACGAATGTGCAGGATATCGTTGGGCCTTACCTTGTAATCCTTTGGGTCAACCCCCAGGGTGTCGCCCTGCTCCAGCCGGTCCTGCAAATATACCATCTGACGGTGGGGGGTGCAGGATCCAAAAATGGCAACCACCAGGATAAAGAAAAAAAACAACAGTCGGTGCTTCATAAAAATTTGGTAATGGTTTTACAATTTACAAGGTGAAAACTTCGGAATATGACCGGGAACAAGGTTTTTATCTTATAGAACTATAATAAACAAGCGCTTATTTTTTTGGCTGTAAAGTTATTATTTTAAAATTAAACCGGAACATTTATCCCGGAAAAGGAGGGCAAAATTACTAAATATTTTCCATCTAACCTGCCGATCATGATGCAGGATTTCTTAAGTTTGCAAAAGGGAGAAAATATCCAACCGGCTGTAACTTTTCGGCAGCACTCCCGTCATAGCTACAAATAAATGAATAACCCGGCAAATTGATTGCATGACAACGGCCCAGTACAATCAATGCGTAGATGACCATGCAGACGGAGTATACCGGTTTATCCTCAAAAACATTCGTGATGAGGACAAAGCCCGGGACATCGTTCAGGACTGTTTTGAGAAGATGTGGGTGAAGCGTGCGGAGATCAATGGAGAAAAGGCCCGCTCGTACCTGTTTACGGCCGCTTATCACACCATGATCGATGCCATCCGGAAGGACCGCCACCAAACCGAACTGGATGAAGCTGCCTTTAACCGGCATGCCGACTCCCGGCAGTATTCCGACCTGAAGGAGGTGCTCAACCAGGCCGTTGCCCGCCTGCCCGACATACAGCGTTCGGTGGTGCTGCTGCGCGACTACGAGGGCTACTCCTACCAGGAGATCGGGGAGGTCACCGGGCTGAACGAATCGCAGGTGAAAGTGTATATCTACCGGGCACGCACTTTTTTAAAAAACTATATCGGCAAAATGGATGCCGTCATCTGAAAAACACCATGAAAATCAACAAAGACAATTACGAGATTTTTTTCCTCGACTACCATGAGGGAAACCTGCTGCCGGAGCAGGAAAAGGATCTGTTGTCTTTTCTGGAGGCCCACCCCGGACTCAGGGAAGAGTTTGAGGCTTTCAGGATGGTGACGCTGGAAAAGGATGAAGCCATTCAGTATCCTGCCAAAGAACAACTCCGCAAAGGGGTGGTTACCTCTTCCAATTACGAAACTTTTTATGCTGCCTATGTAGAAGGCGACCTTGATGAGGAGGAGCGCACCGCCACCGAGGCTTTTGCCCAGGGCGATCCCCAAAGGGGCAAAGAGCTTAACCTGATGAAAAAGACGTTACTCAGGCCTGATCTTTCCGTGAAATTCCCCGCAAAGGATTCCCTGAAACGGCAGAAGGTGGTGCCCCTTGCCCGGCGCTTTTATTATTATGCTGCAACGGCCGCAGCCATCACCCTGCTCGCCGGGCTGCTCCTTACCCGGGATGCCGGTAATGATATTCCTGCCTATGTTCAGGATTTTCCTGCCAGTGGGGAGGCCGAATTTCCGAAGGCCGTTGCGGATATGACCTCCCCCGTGCAGGAAGAAGTTCTTCCGGCAGAAAAAATCCCGGCACAGCTTGAAACCACAACCCGGCAGGAAATCGTATCTCCCCTTGCCAGAGAGCAGCGGCCGCTTCAGGCGCACTATCCGCAGCCACTATCCAGTGGTCGCATGATGACCCGTACGGCCCGCCTGGAAAGCCCCACCAATGCCATCGCCATGGCTTCCGTGGAACCCCGCAACCAATTTGCTTACTGGAGCTACCGACAACCTCATGAAGAGGCAGTTTATGCCGAAACACCCGCCTCCGGTCTTCCTGAAGAAGAACGTCCCCCTTCGCTTGTGCAACTTGCCTTTAACCGCCTGCAACGCTCCGTTGGGGTGGACTTTGAAAGGGTTGAAGGGCAGCTGAGGGAAACCCGCATTGACTTCTGGGAAGTGGCTGGTCTGGGACTGGAAGGGTTGAACACCCTCACCGGAAATCATGTGACCCTGGAGAAAGAAAGGGGAGAAGACGGACGTATCGTGCAGTTTGCCATCGGGGAAGGTTTTGAAATTTCGCGCCCGAAAACTCCCGCCGAATAACTCCCTGCCTTTTAATTTCCCTTTTTGAGTTTGTGCTTCCAGCGACGGTGCGACCAGAGCCAGAACCGGGGTTCTTTCCTGATCTCTTCTTCCAGGAAGCGCGTGTGCAAACGGCTGATGGCTTCATCAGGCATTTCACGCGGGTTTTCGGCCACCACCCGGGTCTCTACCAGGTAATGACCCCTTCGCTGTTTGTTTACCGCACAATAAACCACGGGCATATCCATCTTTTTGGCCAGCTTTTCCGGGCCGGTATAAACCGGGGTTTCCTGGCTCAGGAACTCTGTCCAGTAAGCGTATCCGGGCGGGGGTGCCTGATCGGCGAGCAGGCCCACCACCACCCCCTGGTTTTTCAGGGTCAGGATTTTGCGGGTGAGGTGTTTCATGGGCACCACATCGGTGCCAAACCGGGCGCGGATGCGGTAAACCAGGCGGTCGAAGACCTTGTTCTTCAGGGGGCGGTAAGCCGTAATGGGCCGGCTGGGGTTGTGCAGGTTAAAAGCAGCCCCTCCCCATTCCCAGTTGCCCTGGTGTCCCAAAGCAATGATGACATTCTTCCCCGCACGGTGAAACCTTTCAAATATTTCCAGGGATTCCCGGGAATAGGTGCAACGCCTTTGCAGGGTTCTTTTGCGCATGCTGATCATTTTGATCACCTCTACCACCACATCGCAAAGGTGGCGGTAAAAACCCCTGCAGATGGCTTCACGTTCCTCCGGGCTCTTTTCCGGGAAACTGTTTTCCAGGTTTTCCATTACCAGTTTTTTGCGGTAAGGGAAAAAACGGATCATCAGAAAGGCCAGCACGGAAGAGATCCCATAAAGGATGCGCAGGGGAAGCAGGGAAAAAAGCATTAAAAGGCCTGCCAGGGGAACCGAAAGGATGTGTTCGGGAAGTTTTTTCAGGGGCATGGTTTTGCCGGTTTAAAATATTACAGGGGCCTGCCCCTTGTGTTTTGCTTTGGAAAAGTTTTTTACAAGCCCGGATTTTCTCTTAATAAAGAAAATTGTCGTAAGGGTACCTTATACGGTGTATCTTGACCACTTCATCGTACAACAGCCTGCGAAACTGTTCAATATTCTGTTTCTTTTTGGCCGAAATAAAAATGGAGGGGGCATTCACTTTTCCCATCCAGGTTTGTTTCATCTCTTCCAGTGAAATGTTTTCTTTTCCTGCCGGGGTCAGGTCATCGGGTTCTTTTTCCACATAGGGGTATTTGTCCATTTTGTTGAACACCATGATGGTCTTTTTCTCTTCTCCGGTAATTTCATTCAGGGTTTCCTTCACCACATTGATCTGCTCTTCAAAACTGGGATGGGAAATGTCCACCACGTGCAGCAGAATGTCGGATTCCCGCACTTCGTCCAGGGTGGACTTAAAGGACTCGATGAGGTGGTGGGGAAGTTTGCGGATGAATCCGACGGTATCGGACAAAAGAAATGGCAGGTTGCCGATCACCACTTTGCGCACGGTGGTGTCCAGTGTGGCAAAGAGCTTGTCTTCGGCAAACACCTGCGATTTGCTGAGCATGTTCATGATGGTGGATTTGCCCACATTGGTATAGCCCACCAAGGCCACCCTTACCAGGCTGCCCCGGTTGGAACGTTGTGTGGCTTTTTGCTTGTCGATCTGCTGCAACTTTTTTTTGAGCAGGGAAATGCGGTCGCGCACAATACGGCGGTCGGTTTCAATTTCCCTTTCTCCTGGGCCTTTCAGGCCGATACCCCCTTTTTGGCGCTCCAGGTGGGTCCACATCCCTGCCAGACGTGGCAGGAGATACTGGTATTGAGCCAGCTCTACCTGGGTGCGGGCATGGGCACTGCGGGCACGCAGGGCAAAAATATCCAGGATCAGGTTGCTGCGGTCTATCACCCGGCTTTTCAGGTTCCTTTCCAGGTTGCGGTGCTGAGAGGGAGACAACTCATCGTCAAAAACAACCAGGTCGATCTCATTCTCTTTTACATATTCCCGCAACTCTTCCAGCTTGCCTTTGCCGATAAACGTGGCCGGGTCGGGCTTGTCCAGCTTCTGGGTAAAACGCTTCAGGGTTTCCCCTCCGGCGGTTTCCACCAAAAATGCCAGCTCGTCAAGGTACTCTGAAACTTCCTCTTCGGTCTGTCGCCCCAATATGGCACCTACCAGTGCCACCTTTTCTTTTTCTATTTGTGTTTTAATATCTTTTCGCATTCAAAAAAACTTCCTGGAATTTATTTGTTTCCGTTTACGATAAAATAGAGAGAACCTGAGATCATGAGCATCCAGATGGAGAATATACCGGTGATGCCGTCAAAAACGATCACGGCATTGTAAACCGAAAGCACCAGCAATACCAGGGCTGAGAAGATGGTTACCGAGTGGCGGTTGAAAAAACCGCCTGCTACCAGGAAAATCCCTGCCAGTGCAAAGATGGCTGCCTCATAAAAAGAGAACAAGCGCGGGTTAAATCGTTGGATGTCGGGCAGGTAATGGGTAGCGACAAACATCAGGATGCTGAGGCGCAAGAGCCAGGACATCAGTCCGGTAAGTTTTTTCCAGGGTTTCATGCTCGTTGGGTTTTTGTTTTCAATAAGGTTGCTAAAACGGCTTAAAGCCAATGATCTCTCTCACTTCCTTTATGGTTTTGGAAGCACTCTCCCTGGCTTTTTCCGCACCCATGGATGCCACCCGGCGCAGGTAGTCTTTGTCGGCGGAGATTTCCAGGATCTTTTCCCGCAGGGGAGCGGTAAAGGCGATCATATCCTCGGCCAGCTGCTTTTTAAGGTCGCCATAGCGAATGGTGGCATTATCGTATGCTTCCCTGAAATGCTGCAGGGTGTCGGGGGTGCTGAGCACCTTCATGAGGTTAAACAGGTTTTCTACTCCCTGCGACATGGGCTCCCCGGGCTGGGTAGGGCCGGAGTCGGTCACTGCGCGCATCACCTTTTTGCGGAGCACCCCGGGGTCGTCGGCAAGGAATACCGCATTGCCTTCGCTTTCGCTCTTGCCCATTTTGGTGGCGCCGTCAAGGCCGGGAATTTTTATCAGGTCGGCCTCAAAGTTAAAGGCAAAAGGCTCCGGGAAATAGTCGGTCTTGTAAAGTCGGTTAAAACGATTGGCAAAGGTGCGGGCCATTTCCAGGTGCTGTTCCTGGTCTTTTCCTACCGGCACTTTGGAAGCTTTATGAATGATAATGTCGGCAGCCATCAGCACAGGATAAGTGAGCAGACCGGCATTGACATTGTCGGGTTGCTTCCTTATCTTTTCCTTGAAAGAAGTGCAGCGCTCCAGCTCGCCTTTGTATGCGTTCATGTTCAGCAAAAGGTAGAGTTCCGTCACCTCGGGCACATCGCTTTGTATGTAAAGCGTTGCTGCCTCCGGGTCAATGCCGGCGGCAAGATATTCCACCATCACCTGCCTCACATTGTTGTGTAAGTCTTCAGGAGTGGGGTGGGTGGTGAGGGAGTGATAATCGGCAATAAAAAAATAGCACCGGTGCTCGTGCTGCATCTTTACAAAGTTTTTGATGGCACCGAAGTAATTGCCCAGGTGCAGATTGCCTGTTGAACGTATTCCACTAACTACAGTTTCCATTTTGCGAAATTATAAAAAAATAGAAAGGATTGGGGTATTTTAAACGGTCAAACTCAGACATCGGGAAACTTGATGTCCTTCACGTTGAGCTGAAGGGAAGTTTTTCCGTTCCACTCGTTTTCTTCGATCTGGTAAACCAGGTCAAAGGGTTTTCCGGAAAGCATCTGATTCAGATAGTGGCCCTGCTGAAAGGCAATGGCCGAAAACTCCTGCTGGCTGATGCCCGGCTGAATAACGGTAAACTTCAGGTGCTTGTTTCCTACGACCCTTGCCTGCCCGCGGGTTACACAGCTCCGGGTAATAAAGCCCGGATTGGGGTTGCCCGGCCCGAAAGGAGAGAACTGCTTCAGGATGCGGAAAAATTTTCCATCGATCTGGTCAAACTTCAGTTCGGCATCAATCGCCACTTCCGGGATGAGCAAATCATCGGTGATGGTGGATTCCACCTCTTCGGCAAAAGCCTGCGTAAAAGCTTCCAGCTTCTCGGGCTTCAGGCTCAGGCCGGCAGCATATTTGTGACCTCCAAAGTGCTCCAGGTGGTCGCTGCAGGCATCGATGGCATCATAAATGTCAAAATCTTTTACCGACCTGGCCGATCCGGTGATCAAACCGTTGGATTCGGTGAGGATGATGGTGGGGCGGTAATAGTTCTCAATCAGGCGGGAGGCCACAATGCCAATGACGCCCTTGTGCCAGCCGGGGTTAAACAGCACGGTGAACTTGCTTTCTTTCAGCTCAGGATTGGTGGCGATCATTTTCAGGGCCTGACGGGTGATCTCTGTATCCAAACTACGGCGTTCGGTATTGTTGTCGTTGATGACCTCGCTTAGCTCGTGGGTCTCCTTCATCTCCTGGCAAAGCAACAGGTCAACGGCCTTTTTGCCGCTTTTTATCCTGCCGGCCGCATTGATCTTCGGGCCCACCAAAAACATCAGGTCGGTGATGCCAATTTCTTTGGTAAATGCGGTCCTTTCGTCTGTGACGCTTTTCCGGAAAATGTTGGAGTAAAAAAGGATGGACTCCAGCCCGGGGCGGGGATCCAGGTTCAGTCGCCTGAGCCCGTAATAGGCCAGCAACCTGTTTTCTCCCGTAATGGGTACAATGTCTGCGGCAATGCTCACCACCACCAGGTCAAGGAACTTTTCCAGATTATGGAAAGGTTTGTCGGTTTTCTGGTAAAAGGCCTGTGCCAGTTTAAAACCCAGCCCGCACCCCGACAATTCCTTGTAAGGATAAGGGCAATCGTCCTGTTTGGGGTCAATGATGGCATAGGCCTCAGGAAGCTCTTCCCCGGGACGGTGATGGTCGATCACGATAAAATCAATGCCTTTGCTTTTGGCATAGGCGATCTGGTTATAGGCCTTGATGCCGCAATCCAGGGAGATCATGAGTTTTACTCCCCGGGCGTGGGCATAGTCAATGCTTTTTGTTGAAATCCCATATCCTTCGCTATAACGATCGGGAATATAATAATCGAGGTTGGGGTAAAAGTCTTTTAACAAGGCATAGGTGAGGGCTACGGCTGTGGTGCCGTCCACATCGTAATCCCCGTAAACCAGGATGGGCTCGTTGTGCTCCATGGCCTGCAGGATACGCTCAATGCCCACATCCATGTCTTTCATTAAAAAGGGATCGTGCAGGTTGTCTAAAGAAGGACGGAAAAAATCCCTGGCTTCTGAAAAGGAGGGGACGCCCCGCAGGACCAGCAAATGGGCAAGAACGGGATCAATTTTGAGGGAAGCGGCAAGTTTATCCGCACCCTCCTGATTAACAGCTTTATTGATTACCCACCTTTTTTCTATCATGCGCATTGGTTCATTTTTGTAAAGATAATAATTCCCGGACAAAATTCGGGAAGATGTCCGGGCTTAAACCTTGTGCGGGTGACGGAATGGCTTAAGGCGTGAGGGTTACCAGATAAAAAAAACTCAACGGGTGAGCAGTACGATTTTGTTGTCTTTTACTTTTACTACACCCCCCTTTATGGGGATAAAAAACTTATTCCTTTCGTGGTCAATCACTTTCACTTCACCATCCTCCAGGGTGGCCATCAGGGGGGCATGGTTGTGCAGGATCTCAAAGGATCCCATGGTGCCGGGCATCTGCACCAGCACCACCTCTCCTTTATAAACGGTTTCTTCAGGTGAAATGATCTCAAGCAGCATGTCAGCCGGGTTTATCTGGTTTCTCTTTAGCTTTTTCTTCTCTTTCTCCGGCCTTTTCCTCTTCTCCTTTTTTGATCACATCTTCAATGGCACCGCAAAGGTTGAAGGCCGATTCGGGATACTGATCTACCTCTCCGTTAAGGATCATTTTAAAACCCTTGATGGTTTCTTTTATGGGTACCAAAGCTCCTTGCAGACCGGTGTATTGCTCTGCAACGAAAAAGGGCTGGCTAAGGAAGCGCTGCACCCTTCTGGCGCGGCGAACCAGGGTTTTGTCCTCATCTGACAGCTCGTCCATCCCCAGGATGGCGATGATGTCCTGGAGTTCTTTATAACGCTGCAGGATTATTTTCACCTGTTTGGCAACCTGGTAATGTTCCTCGCCCACCACTTCGGGGCTAAGCAGCCGGGAAGTAGAGTCTAAGGGGTCGACAGCGGGATAGATCCCCAGCTCAAAGATCTTCCGGGAAAGCACGGTGGTGGCATCCAGGTGCGAAAAGGTGGTGGCCGGGGCCGGGTCGGTTAAATCGTCGGCAGGCACGTAAACAGCCTGCACCGAAGTAATGGAGCCACGGTTGGTGGAGGTAATGCGTTCCTGCATGATACCCATTTCGGTGGCCAGGGTAGGCTGGTAACCTACGGCCGAGGGCATGCGTCCCAGAAGGGCCGAAACTTCCGAACCCGCCTGGGTAAACCGGAATATGTTGTCAATAAAAAACAGGATGTCCGATCCGCTGCCCTGGTCTTCTCCGTCCCTGAAATATTCGGCCACGGCAAGACCCGAAAGGGCAACCCTTGCCCGGGCGCCCGGCGGTTCATTCATTTGCCCGAAAACCAGGGTGGCCTGGGACTGCGCCAGCTCTTTGCGGTCAACTTTCGACAAGTCCCAGTTGCCTTCTTCCATGGATTTTTTAAACGCCTCTCCATAGCGGATAACCCCGGATTCGATCATTTCGCGCAGGAGGTCGTTGCCTTCACGGGTGCGTTCCCCCACACCGGCAAATACACTGGTGCCCTGGTAACCCTTGGCAATGTTGTTGATCAGCTCCATGATGAGCACGGTTTTTCCCACACCGGCCCCGCCAAAAAGCCCGATTTTCCCTCCCCGGGGGTAAGGGGCAAGCAGGTCAATTACCTTAATGCCGGTATAAAGCACCTCGGTTTCTGTTTTCAGGTCTTCGAACTTTGGGGCTTCCCGATGAATATCGCAGCGCTTAGCGGTTTTTACCTCTCCCAGCCCGTCGATGGGATCGCCCACCACATTGAACAGCCTGCCGCGGATCTCCTGCCCGGCCGGCATGGTGATGGGCCCTCCGGTAGAGATCACCTTCATGCCCCGGGAAAGCCCGTCGGTGGAATTCATGGAAACGGTGCGTACGGTATCTTCTCCCATGTGCTGCTGGCATTCCAGCACGATACGATTCCCTTCCAGGGTTTGGACCTCAAGGGCTTCATAAATATTGGGAAGCTCCTGTGTGTTTTCAAAAATGACATCCACTACCGGTCCGATGACCTGTGAGATTTTTCCTGTTTTATGCTCCATGCGGAAAAACGGGTTTTATGTGTTTGAATTTGAATTGTTTTGCCCTTGTTTACAATAGCGAAAATAAGCAATTTTGAAAATAAACAAGCTTAATGGGTTAAATTTTATTTTTAACTTTACCATACAGACCACAGCCGGTAAAGCCAAACAGATAAAAGTGAACAACACGGTACAAACAATGCACAATTTTGACTGGATGCAGGAAAAAAGCCTGAAACATCACCAGGGCTTCCATTGTGGGGTATTCTCCTTTTTTGACGGCCTGCACCATCAGCACCGGGCCTTGTTGGAATATGGCCTTAAGCTTGCCGGTGGAGCGCATTCAAAATTACTGGTGGTTGTGGCCCTGGAAAACACAATGCCCGCTTATTCCTCAAAAGAATTGTTGCTGGTCCCCGAAGAAAGAGGCAGCCTGATTGCCAGGCTCGGATTCCAAAACCTTGCTTTGGTTTCCCTTCCGAATCATAGTACTTATGGGGCAAAAAAGTCATGCCTGGAAATTGTGGCCGAAAAAACGGGATTGCTCGTTCCCGGCCCGGACATTTTTGAACAGGGCAGCAAGCAGGAGCGGCATCCCCTGGACCTGTTGCAGAAACAATTTCCCTCCTTAAAAATGGATAAGAGCTTTTCCCGGAAGTTTGAAAAAGATGTTTCTCCGGAAATTGCTGCGCTCATTGCCTCAGGAAACCTAGAGGAGGCTTTCCGAAACACCGGCTATGCCTTCTTTTTGAAAGGCCTGGTTGTGGAGGGAAATAAAATCGGCCGCACCCTGGGTTATCCCACAGCCAACCTTAAACCGGCACACCCCCAAAAGGTTGTGCCCGAACAGGGCGTTTATGCCGCCCTGGTAAAGGTGGAGGATGCATGGTATCAAAGCATGGTCAATATTGGTATCCGGCCGACACTCGACCTTGAAAATGTAACCATTGAAGCCCATTTGTTTGATTTTAACGGGAACATCTATGGGCAGGAAATCACCATTCACTTTATCGGGCGCATCCGTAATGAAATGCGCTTTACCTCCCTTTCCGAACTTAAAGACCAGTTAAGCCGCGACCAGCAAAATACCCGTAAAAAACTTAGAAAGTATTCAGAAGAAATCATTAAAGCCGGGAACTTTGTTGTTTCAACCGAGCTTCCGGCCAAAGAAATATAAATAATAAAAACCCCATGTCGAAACCTTCAATGCACAGATTGGTTTTGCTTTTGATTATCCTGGTTGCTGCCGGGTTTTTTGTCTGGTTTTTTCTTCGGATCGTTATCTATATCCTGATTTCGGTTATATTAGGAATATTGGGGCAGCCCATTGTGGAGTTTCTGAACCGTCAGCCCATTGGCCGGTTTCGCATTCCCAGGGGTGTCTGTGCTTTTGTAACCCTGATATTAATGATCGGGATCCTGCTTTTTGCTACCACTGTGTTCTTGCCTTTGCTGGCCAGGCAGGCGGCTCTTGTTTCGGATATGGGCACACAGGGTTTAATGGAGGGCCTGGAAGAACCCCTGAAAGAGCTGGAAAGATTGTTTATGCAATGGAATATCCTTGACCCCCACGAAACCATCAGCGGTACGGTGGTAAAAGAAATCATGGGCATCTTTACCTTTGACCGGCTGACTATGCTGTTCAGCTCCGTTATCAACCTTGTTGCGGAAATTTTTATCGGCTTTCTGGCCATCTCTTTTATCACCTTTTTTGCCTTAAAGGACAAGCACCTGTTTTCTGATGTTATTGTTTATTTTACCCCGGTTCATTATAAGCAGGAAGCCAGAAATATCCTGGCAGAAAGCAAATTGCTTGTCCGGCGTTATTTTGCAGGGCTGATCATTCGCATTGTGCTGGTGTTTATTCTGACCTTTTTGAGCATCTGGATGCTTGGGATCAAAGGGGCCCTGGTTATTGCTTTCTTTTCCGGGGTTTTAAGCATTATCCCTTACCTGGGGCCGATCATTGCCACTTTTATCGGGGTATTTATCGGGGCCAGCATGAACCTGGGAATGGACTTTTATACCCAGATGCTCCCGCTGATGGTGCAGATCGTACTGGTGTTTATCGTGGTCAACATTATTGATGTGGTGGTATTGCAGCCCGTTATTTACAGTAAAAGTGTGTGGGCTCACCCCCTGGAGATTTTCCTGGTGTTTATGGTGGCTGCCATCATCGGGGGGATTTTCGGGATGATCATTGCCATTCCTGCCTACAGTGTAATCAGGATTTTTCTGAAGGTATTCATGGAAAAATCCTATTTGGCCCTTAAAATTAGGGAAGAACTAAAAATCTGAACCTGATGATCCTGCGCCCCCGGTTTTTTATTGACGACCTTTTTCGCCTGACCGGTTGCTTAACCCTTTCGCGGGTTTATAACTTCCTGCTTATCCGCTGGGGTTTGCTGTTTAGCCGTATTACCGCCAAGGTGAAAGTGTATGGAGGGCCGTTTTCCATATCAGCCGAGGTGGCTGCGGTATGCAATCTTCGTTGCCCTGAATGCCGGGTTGGACAAAACCTTACAACCCGTGCCCGGTCTTTTATTGAAAAGGATGCCTTTGAAGCCATCCTGGATGCTCACCGCCACCATGCCTTTTATGCCAGCCTTTATTTCCAGGGCGAACCTTTGCTCAACAAGGAGCTGGATGAACTGGTGGGCGTTGCCAAAGGCAAACGGTTTTACACCAGTGTGGCGACCAACGGCCATTTTCTCGATCCTGATCGCTGTGCTTCGCTTATAAGCCGTGGCCTTGACCGTATCATCATTTCCCTGGACGGGCTCTCTGAAAAAACGTATTTGCATTATCGAAGAGGCGGCCATTTTGAAAAAGTGATAAAAGGTATTGAGAACCTGGTTTTGGCCAGGAAAACCCTGAATAAAAACAATCCCCTGATCGTGATACAGTTCCTGGTAAACCGGCAAAATGAAAAGGAGATCCCGGCGGTCCGCCATTTTGCGAAACACCTTGGAGCCGACCAGGTGCAACTGAAAAGCATGCAGGTTTACGATCCGGGAAATGCCGGGGAATTGCTGCCCAAAGCCCTGAAATTTAACCGTTATGCCAAAAAAAGGATAAAATCCCGGAAATGGCAGGCGGGAAGAAAAACCCCTTGCAACCGGCTCTGGAGCCATGCAGTTTATACTTCCGATACCTTATTGGTCCCCTGTTGTTATGACAAACTTCCGGAGTTTCCCATGAGCAAAGAAGGAAGTTTTGAGGGAGTAAAAAGCTGGTTTTCCCCGCAAATGAATACTTTCCGTGAAAGAGTCATGCATCAGCGGGAGGAAACGGAAATATGCTGCAATTGCGCGCTTTGACCTAAATGGTCATGATGTCGTTTTCTTTGTGCTCAACCAGTTTGTCTACTTTATTACTGAACTCGTTGGTAAGCTCCTGAATATCATTCTCGAA
>SL_3KL_010_SEDDRAFT_10002670_pt1 | contig 16272 bp, 12 predicted proteins | sample SodLakKL_010_SED_2_FD_10381 | JGI IMG/M metagenome (IMG submission 10381) | reverse complement strand
AAAAAGCTTATTAGACAGGTTCTTGAAAGCGTTAAATGAAAGGAGTTTTAGGAACCGGGTGGAGAAAAGTTGTTGATTACACCGGGTTCCTAAAGGTGTTCTTGTTGATTACTTCTTCTTTTCCCGGAGAAGTTGTTTTCCAGAAACTGTCCGGAAATAAGAGATTGTCACTATACAGTTATAAGGTGCCGGTCAGAAAGGAGGGATTTATGTGGGTATTGGCAGGGGTGGGTTGCTGGGTAGAATCGATTCTCATTTTCTCATTATTTATATACATAATTTCACGATCGGGTCTGCCGGGCCGCCTCTCCGCCTGCAACCAAAAGCCTGCCCCTACGGTCAGCCATGCCCCTGCCTGTTACCCTGCCATCAGCTCCCCTGTGATTCGTTTTCCTCCATTTGGAAGTGCCTCTCCTGCTCTTCAGCTTCAATTTGGGGTAAATCAGATTGGATTCTTGGAGATATAGCTTGCCATCGATATGTCTTACTCGGCCTAAAGGCTCTACCCGTTTTCCAGGAAATCCAAAAATTTTGAAAGGAAACTTATCTATATGATTATACCTCATTTGTTCCAAATCACTTGGTGTGATATTGGTTATTTCTATCAGGTTATCTTCACATCGTATATATCCGTATGTTTCGGCAATTTTTCGTAACTTGAGAGCCGTGCATTCACAGGTTTTGATTGTATTTGCCAATACGGAAACGGAAACAGGGTGACGAAGCTGCTCGGGTCGTCGTGATTTTCGACCTGTCTTCGTACCCTGTATTCCTGAAATCACTAAATTTGCCAAAACTACACCGGTGAAAAATGCTTTTGGCTGCCTCAAATCTTCATAGGTCATTATGGCTGCACGGGCAAAAATCCAACCTTCGGCCTCATGTACCCAGTTCAATCCACGAATGAACATCCAACCATTTTTTCGGTCTTGAGCAATCCAGTCTCTATACTTCAGCCAATCCAAAGCACGGTATGCTGTAGCAGGTGATATTTTCAATTTCTTTGCAATGACTGAAGCTGGTGGAGGTTTCATTTTGGTTTTTCCTGGATATTGAAATAGGAGGAATAAGTAGATCTGGACCGATCTCGTTTTTTAGTCGAGAGAGCAAACTGCGCCATTTCCATGGGTACTTTTAGATAATCCACGCATATTTAGCCCACTTCAACTTCGCGTTCTGATTCTTCGCGTTCATTCAGCCAAGCCTCTATATGACTGACCCGGAATGCTGTCCTTCGAGGACCTATTTTAACGGGTTTAGGAAAACGACCTTCGGCAATCCATCTGTAGAGCGTCGTGCTTGGAATGTCCAATCGGGTAATAACCTGATTCGGGCTTAGCAAATCAAAACTTTTCATAGCGACTATGGTTAGTTATGGGTTGTATTCATAGTCTATAATACCCTCAATAACCTCATAACACAATGATTATCATTGATTTAGATAACCATAGTCTTCACAGATTTGCCGTTTTTACAATGGTCAAGCACTGGTCATGCTTTGGCCAGTTTTTTCAAGTCTTCCACTAATCTTCCGTTTTTTATACTTCATTTAGCCATTTTTTCAATGTACCAATGGGTAGATTCGGATATTTAATATACAAAGGTGTACAAAGATGAATTAGCATCACCACTGTCGGTAACAAAATCTGCTAACGGTCTCTCTCCGATAACTTCTTTAACAGCTTCAACTATTGGCTTCCAATGTTCTCGCTCCCGTTCCTCTTTCTTCAGTTTCTTCTCACGTGCGGCACCATATAATACATGTTTGTCGTGTGAAGAGAGATCGGCGTATGAACTTACTTTTTCTGGGTAAGATTCCGAAATAATCTTTACTGTTAAAAAATTCAACGACCTACGGTGGACATGAAGTGACAGCTTTGGTGTCAAGTTTTTGGCAGTAGATATAATGGTATCCAACTCATAATCACTGAACGTATTAGTTCCGGGATACTCTTTCTCGATCCACCTACTAATCAGTTCAGCAACCACATATTCATCCTCTAGGATTTCATGGTAATTGGAAGTTATAGATTCAATACTCGGTTGTGCAGGAGGGGTTAGTGAAAAGCTCACATCAAGCAGATGTTCCAGTCTCCTGAGAATCGTAATGTAGCTTGCTACTTTGTTTATCTTATGTGTTTTGGTGTCATTATAATCAGTAGCATAAGTATTGTATGCTTCATTAAAAAGGCGTTCTTGGGTCTTTTGTATCACTTCTTTCTTAGTGCTCATCTATCCTGTTTTATGAGTTCTCGATTCCTCACCGACAATTATTTTTTTTAATAGGTTTGCCCATTTTTTCAACGCAAATTGTCTTTCCCGGCGGTATTCGTAACGGTTGTAAATTCTGGTCACTAAACTGCCACCTCCACCGGTTTTGTGGTTCAATACTTTTGAAACCACTTCCGCTGGAGTACCGAGTTCTGCTAAATTTGTCGCTACAGTCCTACGCATGTCATGTAAGCGAAAGTCTGAAATACAGGTGTTTTGGATATCAACCACCCCGCGTTTTATCGTCTTTTGTCCGAAAGGGATTTTATCCGATCCACCGGAAGCGAAAACATACGGGTTGTCCCCAGCTCTCTTTTTCAGCGACTCAATGATCTCTACGGCAAGCGGTGACAAAGGAACCTCATGATCCCGGCCAGACTTTGCCAGGGATTTCGGGATTGTCCAGATATGGCCTTTGAAGTCTTTGTTCTTTACATAATGGATGTTATCCCACCGCATGTATTGTGTTTCGGTTCGCCGTTGACCTGTCAGGCTGATTATCTTCAGATATGACCGCATCGGCTCCCTCATGGTCTCAAATTTCTCCCAAAGTTTCTTAATCTCTTCGGCACCATAATAGCGTTCGCTTTCATTTTCTCCGCCCTCATACGGCTTTGTTCCTTTTACCGGGTTCCNGTCGGTCATGCCTCGGCTTATGGCCCATTCAAAAAGGTGGTGAAGTCGTTCTCGTACCCGGTTCGCCATTGTGCGGCTACCCTCAGTGATTGCGATGCTGTCCAGATAGCGTACGATCTCCGGTTTGGTGATTTTGTCGATTTCACGCCGACCAAATACCGGAATAAGTCGCTTATCTATTACGATACTATAAAACACCCTTGTTGATTGCCGGTAATTAGGGAATTGCACTGCTTTAAAGGTTTCAGCAAGTTCTCGAAACTTTATGCTCTTTGGTTCGTTGACTTTGGCATGTTTTTCGGCGACAGGATTAATCCCGTTCCGTACATTTAGCTGAAGGTCGCTGGCAATACCACGTGCTTTAGCCAATTTAAAATTTGGAGAGTATATGCCAATAGTATAACGATAATCTGTCCCGGCAAACTTGTAACGATAAACAAATGCTTTGCGACCCTTTGGACTGATCCGTAACAGAAGCCCAGGCGTCTTCCCATCGTAAATCTCTGTTGTCTTCTCAGGTTTCGGATAGCTCCTGATAAAGGCGTCCGTTAAATCCAGCTTTGTCATAATATCCGGGTAATATTTTTACCACTTTTTTACCACCATATGTACGGGGTTGAACGGTAATATAGCGGGATAATATGGGAATAACAATATTTCTATCACATTGCATATCATGAATTTACAGCACTCCCAATGAACACCATACGATCCCGAAAGAACCCGGTTTGAATTAGATGGGGTGCAAGGGGTCGCAAGTTCAAATCTTGTCGCCCCGACGAGTCTTGAAACCCTGTATCACTTTTTAAATTGAATGGTGGTACAGGGTTTTTTTTATGGTGAATGGAAGCTATTTCCACAACGAAAACCCATGCTACGCAAAAATAAGGAATGCGCAAAATACCATGGATGTATTAGTGTTTTTACATTTTTTAATCAGTGTGAATTTGTTTTAATCGATGAAAAACTTAATGAAAGGGGCAATATGAGTTGGATGGGTTAGTTAATGGGACACTAAGCGAAACCAATAAACAGAAAACCGAATAATGAGGTTACGTATGAAATCACAGTCCATCGCAACAGGTATTATGGCAGTCGTATTTGCGCTATTTGCCATTCCGGCCCATGCTCAATTTGAGATGCCGCAGGAAGCCCCTCCGCAGATTGAAGTGTCGGATGAGGAACTTGAATTGTTCATTGACGCTTCCATGAATGCTCAGACCGTACAGATGCAGTCACAGCAGGAGATGATTGCTATTGTCGACGAGGAAGGCATAGAAGTAAATACCTATAACGAGATCATGCAGGCCCAACAGATGGGTCAATCTCCAGAGGACATTGGAGTGTCAGAGAGCGACCTTGAGAAATTCGAGAGGGCGAGTGAGAAAATTCAGGAGGTGGAAGTCCGCATGGAGCGTGACCTTGCTCAAGCCGTTGAAGATGAGGGAATGGAGATGGAGCGTTTCCAGGAAATCAACATGGCTATCCANCAGGACCCTGAGTTGCAGCAACGGGCGCAGCAGCTGATCCAGGAAATTCAGATGCAGCAACAGCCCCAGCAGCCGGAAGGGTATTGATGCCGGCTAACCCACTCCATTGAAGCAAGCCTGATTTCAAAATCAGGGCGCAAAGCGTTCAGGAATTGTCAGAGCCGGCTCGCAGGGGATTGGGATCCGTCTTTTCGACCTGGTGAGTGATTGTGATAACACCAAATTCAGCAGGACGAAGAGCAGCGAATCCAATCTCGATGATGAGCCGGCCCTGCTCAACGTCCTTTGGTGACATACTCTCACCTACACCTACCCGTACAAAAAAAGCATCGGACTGTGCCGTTCCTGCAAGGGCACCGGCGTGCCATAACTCAATCAGGAACTGCTCAATCATAATCCGCAAGCGCACCCAGACACGGACTATGTTGGGTTCATCGGTCACAAAGCTGGTTGCCTTACGGACAGACTCTTCGATATACATGGCAAGCCGGCGCACAGGAATGTACCGCCATTGTTCGTCATTGCCCGCCAGTGTTCGCGCTCCCCAAATCAGCGTACCCCGACCGTGGAAGGATCGAATGGCGTTGATGGATTTTCCTTCAGCAGCATCAACGTTCAGGTGTGCCTGCATCACTCCGGTGATCGGAGTGACGGGTTCCAGAACCGCATCGATCATGATGTTGGCCGGAGCCTTCCATACGCCGCGATTGCGATCCACCTTGATATATACCCCGGTAATGGCGCCGGAAGGCGGTAACACGACATATTCCCTGCGTGTAGTTGCCAGGAGCGACCGGTATATATGTGGATGCTGCTCCTCCAGTTCCGACATATCGCGGACATCCCCGTAGTTTGCGGGTTGCTCCGCCGGATCCCCCTTGATGATATGCTGGATATCATCAGAGCTTTTGTCAATTTCAAAATTAAACGTCGAACGGAGAAAAGGATAATAAGCTGCGCCGTAATCAAGATGTTTTGAATCAAGGGCCGCGCGGAACTCACTCAAAGTGGTCTGGTCGTCGTATTTATCGATAATAGTGAACCGGTTACGGCAGCGTCTGCATTGTGCCAGCGCCTCTTTAACCATTGCGCCATATTCCTTTACCGTATTCAGGGAAACAGCATCAGGAAATACGAGAAGTGTGGGCTCATCCAACTGCTCAACCACCCGTAGCCCACCCAGCAATCCCGTCCCTTTTTCGGTACACCCCAGTATAATCTCATCCTCATAGGTACCTACGGAAACGATATAGCACGGCCCGCCCCCATTACTGAAATACAACTGCAGACTGTAAAATAACTTGTAAGGCGAGGGTGCATCAGGGCTGATTTTTGATGTAAACTGCCGGTTGGAGAGCTCCCCTCTGTTATTGTAGGTATCAATGATGTTAAAAGAGAAACGCTCCGGCTTTGGACCGCCAAACATTTCCCGGAATTCACGGAAAGAGGAAATGCGTTTCGGATGCATATGCAAGGACGCACCTTCCCCTACCCTCTCGGCTTTTTCTGTGTAACCGACAAATGCAGGTATCGCCGTCTCTACACCAGCTACAGATAGTCGAAGGGTTGAAATCTCACGAATGTAAACGCCGGGTTTCTTACTTTGCATATTAAAGTAGATGGAGAATCAATGCAATATAAGATATCCATCCCAAATGATTTCAGAAATTTTCCAAATTACGGGCTTTTTTGTGCGTGTCAGCGCAAATCTTCGGGTTGTACCAACAAGTTGCCACGGAACCCTTTACGGGATGAAAGCGGAATAGAGAACATCCCTTTACCAAATCCGGCTGCACGGCCCCGGTTCTCGCCCCATTCTTCATCCGTCAGGTTGTATCTGAGTCGCCATTTTCCCCCGCTTTGCGCGGCGTGAAGCGTAATCTTATCCCGGAACAGGTTTTCTTCGGGTATTCGCTGCCTTGTGAACAGGTTGCCGCTGATACGGTATTCGGTCGACCGGACAGACAGGTCCACCGTGACAACCAGGGTGCGCCCGGTCTCAATTTTAGACGTATCCAGGAATACGCTGAACAGTACCGGCATTTTCCTGTTTGCGCTGTCTGATCCGCCGCCATCCGAACCGTTGCTGTCTGATCCGCCAACATCCGATCCTTTACTGTCTGATCCCCCGGCCCCAGAGGCTTTTTTTCCGGGGAAAAGCTCATCAAACTTGCGGAAAACGGCGGAATTGGTCTCCGTGCGCCGGTCACTCAAACGAAACCGTCCGCCTCGCGGCATCACCGTCGATTCAAAGAAGTAGGAGGCACGCACCTGGCGCCCCGATTCGTACGCCTTGCGGACCGTCGGTGGCAGGGGCAGCTCTTCTACTTCCAGAACCGCTTTGATCATGACATTGCCAAACAGGAAGCGGGTCAGGTTCTGGTATCCCTCTTCGGAATTCACCAGCCCAAAGTGGCCGCTGTGGCTGTGATTGGTGTAGACGCGCGGCGCACCCTTGATACTTGCGTTTTTGATCAGCACCAGGCCGTCACTCATGGGCCCTACGGCCAACCGCGACAGATTGTAGTCCATGTGATTGCACCCGACATGGCAGAAAAAGCGCGATTCCGGGAATGTGCCGTTGAGCGTATCCACCCGGTCATGATTCGGCAGCTGCAGGTATTCCGCAATGCGGCGCCGGTTGAAGTTGTTGATATCCCATCCACCCAGGAACCTGGGCACGTTCACCCCGCGTATTTCGATGCCGTTGTGCGGCGTGCCATAGGTAAACACCTTGTCCACCAGCTTTTTCGCTTCCGCCAAGCCGATACTGCTGTTTTGCAGCAGACAGCGCACGATAAGCCCGCCCATGGAGTGCGCGACCAAATGTACCCGGAATCGCCCGCGCTCTTCCGCGTCATCTCCGCATACCTGCTCCCTCGTCTTCATGATCAGCCGGCTGAGACTTTCTGCGGCCTCTTCGATGGACGGCGCACCTTCCCCGGTGCCGATATCACGGTCCGCCTGCTCGTAATAGCGGTGAATAATGATGCTTTTCGGGGGGATGCGTCCCTCGGCCTCTTCACCGTCGGTGTAATTATCGGTGTAACCGTAATCTTTCATCAGGCGGATAAGCGGCGATTCGAAGATGTGCCGGACCACCTCGCCGTCCCACTCCTGTCGGATTTTGGTGCTGCCGAGGTTGAATCCCATATAGGGCGTGGCAACGGTTTCTTCCATGGCCGACCGGGTCATGGCAAACCCGCGGACGTAGATGATCGGGTAGAAGGGGGCTTTGATTCGGTTCATCGGTTTAAGAATGTGGATTTATATGGTCAGATAGAATGACCATGACACTTTTAATCATGCTCATGTGTGACCGGGCTACGGTCATGGTCATTTCATGGTCTATTGATTTTCGGGATTGATATTTTTCTGGCCGGGGAGGTTTTTTGGCATGCCGGTTGATGTGATCGGAAAATGCAAGTCGCAGGTATGTAAAGGTTAACGTGAGTAGGGGAGCCGCAGGCCAACAAGAAAATTGCGGTCGGATGCGATCAATGGTGCGATGCGTCCGCCGGAATACCGCACAAAAAGGTCAATACGACCCGGACCGTCGCGGCCCTGCCACCGGATGGCGCGGGAGAGGTCGGCTGTCCAGCCGAAACGCGAATGGAGCCCCTCGTCACGGAACGATGCGGGCTGCCCGGAGTCGCGCGTGTACTGAAATCCACCGGCAAGCGTGAAGCCGGACAGGCCCACGGGTTCGAGATCCAGCTGGTGGCGATAGACAACGCGCAGGCGGTGGAATCGGTCGGCCGTATCCTCATCGGTTTTCACCACCGGATCTTCAGAAACACGGAAAACGCCTTCATAGATAATGTGCGCGGTGGGCATCCAGCCGCTCCAGCCCGTGCGGGACAGGTTGAGGAGCCGCAATCCGGCGCCGGTCGTCACAAAAATGTCATCGAACGACTGCCCGGATTCCACTCCGGTTTCAGCTGTGATGGCCGCGCGGTAGTGATAGCGCACGTCGCCGATCCGTCGGCGGGGAGGCGGCCTGTCATCGATGAACAGGTCGGTGGGAATGTCTTCCGGTGGATGCGGAATCAGCTCGAACCCGGCATCCAGATGAAACCGCGCCGTGAGCGGCTGCCGGTTCAGGTCTTCATTCAGAAGCCATGAGCCGGAGCTTTGAAAATAAAAGCTTCCATCGCTTGTCAGAATCCCGGTTCTGAGGCCGCGCCGGCCCCATACGGAAAGCAGCCGGCTGACTTCGAGGTCCCAGGCGGCCCCGGCGGTCACACTGGACAGGTCTTCGGAAGCGGCCACCACCGGAATGTCGAAAACCAGGCGGGTGGTGTACGGAGAGATCGGGTCTTCCTCATTTTCAAAAGCTTCATCGCCTGAGGAGGGCCATGCCGGCTGTGGCGTGGCAGAGGAGAGTGATGCCCCGGGCAACACCACGGGTACGATCAGCACGGGGAGCAGCAGGAATAACATAGAAAAAAAAACCTCCGTTTTCCTGATCCCTGGTTTCTGGTACTCCGAACGGTAATAATGGCTGTGACTCATGCTTCGATCTCCAGTTCGGGTTTTACCCGGAAGAAGAGCTCCAGGACTTCGGCAATCTTCGGGATGGTCGCTGCAGGGTCCGCACACGCATCCACCATTTTCCTCAGGTAGGCGGCATCGCTGGTATCCTTCTTCTCAAAAGAGGAAATGGCGGAGAACCAGACGTGCACCCGGTTGGCAAAACTGCGGATGGCATGGCTGCGGTCCGTCCGGTCGCCAAGCGGGTCGCTGTGGAACGTGAGTTCACCGACGGGCAATCGTCCGACCGACTCAAAAAGCTCGACAGGCGTTTCGCCCTGCTCCCGCAACAGCCGTTTCATGCGCTCGCTCAGGTAAGCCGGATGCCTGTTGTTCCACAAAAAATTGAAGAGGGCCGTGTGGATGCGGTTGTTGCTGTCCCAGGCGGCCCCGTCAGTGGATACCTGGCCGTTACCACCCCGTATGGAGACACCCTCCGGATGTTCACTCAGCCAGGACGCTGGCCTGCCGTGTACGGCCCGGGCATTGTGAGCGGACAGCCATTTGATGTGGCGGACAATGTTGGCCCCGGCGGTCCGCCCGTCCAGCGGGAGCCCGAGGAATGCGGNCGGGTTATGNCGCGAAATGTGCGTAAACAGCTCGTCGCCGAGAAGNTGGCGAAAGGAATCGGNNTAGTCGGTGTCGGTGGCCTCCATCCGGAGCAGGTGGAAATCCGTGCCCCANAGCACATGGTCGCGNTACCGCTCGTCGGAGAGCACATCGACCAGGTTTTTCCGGTAGTTTTCCGTCTCCTCCGGCGTGGCGTTTTGCTCGGTGTGGAAGGACACGTCCGCAAACACGCGTCCCGGATACCGCTCCATGAGTTCGAGGATGGCAACAGCCCAGCTGTCCTGCGGGAGTTCGGGTGCGGTCCAAACCGGTTTGCCATCCTGCGACTGCCCCCCGAAATGTGCGAAACAGACCTTGAGAGTGGAATGGGTGTCCAGCACGGAGATCCACTCGCGAGGGTTGCAGTGCTGCGCATCCCTGCGGCTTTTGCGAAACCCGGTGTCGTTGCAATGGAGCAGCACGGGAACCGACTCCTTTTCACAATAATGAAGCGCATCCTCCATGATGCTTCCGTGCACCGGATATCCAAGGGAGGGATAGAGTTTCAGCCCGACGCACGCGCCGCTGTGCAGAGCTTCGCGCATTATTTGGAAACTGTCCCGGCGCACAGGGTTCAGTTTGGCAAACGGGAGGATGCGTCCGGGGTAGCGCAGCGCCTGCCGCTTCGTATCCTCAAGCTGTTTCAGGAACAGCGTCCGCTCGCGCTTGCCGGCTTTCCTGTCGATGATATCCATGGGCAGGACCACGGCCACATCGTCGTCATCCATGTGTGTGATGAGATCGTCGGTGACGTCGTCGATGCGTTTCATGAAGCCGATGCGAAGCCATTCGAAGGCGTTGATCACATCGGGAGAGGAGGCCTGGTGGCGGTCGATGAGAGTGGCTTCCAGCAGGCTGGACAGGGCGGCGGTGGTCTCGGAAGAGGGTGGGAGATCAAGATGGCGGTCGAAGAAAGATTGCAGGCGCCGGGGTATGAGGCGGTTGAACACACGTGTGCCGCGGATGGTACGGTGGAAGTCATCGAACGAGATATCGCCCGGACGGCTTTTGCGACGGGTGCGTAGATAGGAGAGGAGGGCGTCGCGGAACGGCTCGGGAAGATTGCGTCCGGTCAGCCGGTGCGAGAGCAGCAGAATGGTCTCTTTGGTGAGTATGGATGGAAAGTTGAATACGTGGGCATGGACGTTGATGGTCATAAAACTCAGGCCTCAGGGTGTCAGAAAACAATGCGTTTTTTGCAGCAATCGCTATAAGGGAGAAGTGTGCAGCACAGCAAGCCTTGCCGGTCGGAAACAGGGCTGTGTCCCCATGGTGCTGCCCAGATTACAAATCCATTATTAATAGGAGTTTCATGAGACGTGTTTGTTACAGGGTTTATATAGTTTTCCGACCAGACGCGTTTTTCTGAATCGTTCGTTTTGGGATGATCAGCCCGGCTGTTTCGGCTCAAGGGCAAACCAGTCTGTCCCGGTTCCCGAAAAGCTCATTTCCGGGACGGTCAGTTTCCGCGGAGCTGCCGGATGAATTCCTCGCGAACGTCGCTTCCAGCGTCGCGGAAGTTGAGGAAGGGGACGTGTTGGTCGGTTTGGGTCGTGTCGGCACGGATGCCCCAGAGCGGGGAGAGGCCGTTGGGGATCATTGCGTAGCGGGCATCGCCGATGATCTCGGGTTTGTCGGGATGGCGGATCAGGTAGCCGTCGGAGAAGCGCTGGAACCGGAGGATGTCGCCATACAGGGTGGTGCCTTCCCATTCGGCGAAATCGCGCTCGGGGACAACCAGGGGTGCGGTCTCACCCGGGTATATGTGGATGGGACGGAAGATGCCGGTACGGACCGCATCCACCCGGACCGAGTCACCCGAAATATAGGTGCTTCGCCAGAGGAGGAGGTTGCCGATAGTGGGTTTGACAACGAGTTGTTCGATGGTGTCTCCGCGCAGGGCGGCGTGTTCTTCCATTGCTGACCTGCCGCGTTCGCGCTGGACGAATCCGGCGGTCAGATAGAGCAGCAGCCAGCCCATGAAGAGCCATCCGAAAAGCCGGCTTCGGTACCAGAATGCGGCGCCAGCCAGGATGGCCATGACCGTGGTCAGGAGCGGATCCACAATGGGGAGCAGGTTCCAGGAAAAACGGGTATCGGAGAAGGGCCAGAGCAGTTCGGTGCCGTAGCTGGTGACGGCATCCATCAGTCCGTGCGTGGCGAAACCGATGGCGCTGAACAGGAAAAGCTCGCGGAAGGTGAGGTGCCGGCGGAGGAACCACCAGAGAAGTGCGACGGTAATGAGGGCGCCGGCCGGGATGAAGACAAAGGAGTGGGTGAACTGGCGATGGACCTCAATGTGGAACAGGGGATCCGAGGACTTGTGGATGAAGAATTCGAGATCGGGGAGCAGGGCGGCGACAAATGCGGTGAAGGCGGCGGGACGTTGTTTTTCCTTGTCGGCCAGCGATTGGGCAGCGGCGGCACCGGTAAGTCCGTGGGTAACAGGGTCCATAAAAAAGGAGAACGGGATGCAGCCGGATTGCCGCATCCCGTTTTATGGGTCAACTTTCAGTTGTGAAGTGTGTTGCTTGTCAGCTTGTGATTGTTGCTGGAGTATGCTCGGTCTGCTATTTTTTGAGTAGCATATCATCCACGGAGTACCGGCCTGAACCCGTCAGGGCGAGCGCCGCACTCATCAAAAGCAGCAGAAGGTCTACGCGGTAAGCTGCAAATGGCTCCCCGAGTTTTGTCGTAATGATGGCTACGACCATAATAATGGCCAGCAGAATGGCTGGAATGCGTATGTAGGCACCGACTAAAACCATGATGCCGCCGACAAACTCAACGATGGCCACGACCCATGCCATGAGACCGGGCAGTGGGATTCCGATGTTGCCAAAGAACCCCTGGACATTCTCAATGCCGGTCAGCTTTCCCCATCCCGCCACAATGAAAATTACCCCGACACCGATTCGGAGCAGCAATAATGCCAGATCCTTATTCTGATCAGCGGGCAGATTGTCCAGGTCCCGAGCACTTGAAGACGTTTGATTCATAGCGATTCATTTTTGGTTATTGTTTCGTGGATTACCCCATTCTGTGGATTTCCCCACTTTTTGTATTACCACACTCATGCTGCACTTGTGGAATAAAACACTTGCCTATGTGATTTAACAAGTGCAACCCACTGAACATTCATGGGTTGGAAGATTTTTTTCTGTTGCCTGACGGCAGATTTGGCCAATTGATGAGGTTTAGAAAAAAAATTTTTAAAAACTGTGTAAGGAAAGTGCCCTTTTGTGCTCTATTGGAAAAAGGGCTTGAAGCTGTCCCCTCTCGGGATGTCTTCACGTCTCAGACCTGAAAGTGGGCCGGACGTTGAATCTCGTCCGGCCCTGATTTTTATTCCGCATATTTCATTATTTTTGACGTTGCAAAGCAACCGGGTGGCGACGGCAGATCCGGCCAGGCAGATCTGTATTTTTTTTGGCCATTATGCCCCTGTCAGAAAAGTGATCGGGTGATCCGGTTCTCAGTTCCCGGTATCAAGTACTCAGTTTCCGGTATCCAGTTCCCGGTACCCGGTACTCCGTATCCAGAATCCAGAATTCAGTATCCAGTATCCAGTATCCAGTATCCAATAAGCAGTTCATAACTTCCAGTTTCCTAACCAAAGGTTTATGTCAGGTCTTGATACATTGAAAAAAGAAATTCCGGTCGCGTTCCTCCGAACGTTTCTGATTATCCTGCTTGCGGCGGGAGTGACGACGTCCACAATGGCTGTCGGCTCAGGTAAGGATCCTGACGGTTTGGCGCACCTGCGCCATGGCAGCAACTCCGCCACGGTTGCAGGTCTGGCGGTGCAGGACACAACCGAAGCCGATCGCGAGTACTACGAATTTGTCGAGAACTGGCACAAAAACAGGATTGAGCGGCTCCACGATGACCACGGCTGGCTGCGGCTGGCCGGACTCTACTGGCTGGATGAGGGTGAGCAGTCATTCGGCAGTGGTCCGCACGCCCGGGTGCGATTTCCGGAGGGATCCATCCCGGGAATGGCCGGTATTTTCGAAGTCCGGGAGGATACGGTCTTCATGCGTGTGGGTGGCACTATCGATATCCGCGACGAGCGCGGACACCGGGTCCGGGACGGGATCATATCCACCCCGGAGATGACCAGGGAACTCACCTACCGTACGCTCAACTGGTTTGTGGTCCGGCGTGATGACCTCGTCGGCATCCGCCTGTTCGATGACAACAGTCCGCATCTGCGACATTTCGACGGGATCGAGCGTTACGAGGTGGACAAGGACTGGCGGGTGGAGGCCCGGTTTGAGCCCAAGGAGCAAGGCACTACCATGCTCATCGAAAATGTGCTGGGACAGATGGTCGAATGGGATGTCGCCGGCACCCTGACGTTCTCGGCGGAGGGGCACGAGGTCTCTATTCTGGCCCTGGGAACCGGCGACCGCCTTTTCATCCCCTTCGCCGATGCCACATCGGGCAGGGAAACCTATCCCGCCGGACGTTTTCTCTATATCGACCGCCCGGCTCCCGGGGAACCCGCCATTGTGGATTTCAACGTATCATATAACCCGCCGTGCGCCATCAACCCGCACACTACCTGCCCGCTCCCGCCGCCGCAGAACCGGATGCCCTTCGCGATCCGCGCCGGCGAGAAGCATTATGAAATGTATGAGGAGTGACCCGCGCGGATGCAAGATGACGGATGGAGTGGGCGAATGTCGTCAACAGGCCTGATTTACCTGGGTTTCTTGCGAGGACCAGCGTTACGTGATCTCCTGGCACAACTCAATCAGCACCCCATGGTGCTCTTTCGGATGCAGAAAGGCGACCAGCTTGTTGTCCGCGCCGGGCTTGGGTGATTCGCTCAGCAGCGTATAGCCCAGCTCCCGGCAACGCTCCATTTCCTTGTGGATGTCGTCCACCTCAAAGGCCAGATGGTGCACCCCCTCGCCGCGTTTTTCCAGGAACCGGGCCACCGGCGAATCGTCCCTGAGGGAAGCCAGAAGTTCAATTTTGCTTTCTCCGGTACGGAAAAAAGCCGTCTCCACCCCCTCGGTTTCCACCGTTTCCCGCTTGTAGCAGTGCGTGCCCATCATCTGCTCGTACCGTGAAACGGCCTCGTCCAGATCCCGCACGGCAATGCCGACATGTTCGATTTTCCGGAAGGGCATCTGTGTATTGGCGCTCATAACAAGGTCCATTTTGTGTTTTTTTGTACACTTATTTATGATTTTTAGTGCACTTCCGTTCGAAAATCCATTCGCAGTTGTGCCTGTTTCGGCTCAGGTGCTCACTCAGATGCGCCTTTTTTCAGCCACTTTTTGAGCTCTCCGAGCGGTTTGGTATTGAGGATGTGGCCGGCGGTGAACCCCGCTTTCCGCGCGATGCCAATGCCGTAGCGCACATGGTCCAGTCCGCCAATGTCATGCGCGTCGGGACAAACGGCGCTCATCAGGCCGCATTCGCGCGCTTTGCGTCCGTAGCGCCAGTCCAGGTCCAGCCGCCACGGGTTGGCGTTTATCTCGATGGCCGTTTTGTGCCCGGCGGCGTGTTCGATGAGCCGGTTGAGGTCGGCCTTGCTGCCATCGCGCCGCAGCAGCAGGCGTCCGGTCGGGTGACCGATCATGTGGATGTGCGGATGTGCCGCCGCGGTCATGAGCCGCTCGAGCATTTTTTCGAGGGGATGGTCCAGCCCGGAGTGTACGCTGCCGATCACCAGGTCGAATTCGGCGAGCAGATCGTCGGGATAGTCCAGTTTGCCGTCCGACAGGATGTCGGATTCAATTCCTTTGAGGATGACAAACTTCCTGCCGTCGTCCGCGAACTCCCGGTTGAGGTCATCGATCTCCTTCCATTGCTGCCGGACCTGCTCGATGGACAGCCCGCCGGCATAGGCCGCCGTGCGCGAATGGTCGGTGAGCCCGAGATACTCATATCCGCGCTCAATACAAGCTTCGGCCATTTCGCGGATGGTCCGCTTGCCGTCGCTCCAGGTGGAGTGGGCATGCAGGATCCCGCGCAGGTCTGACAGTTCCACCAGCTCCGGGACCTTGCCATCCCGCGCCAGTTCGAACTCACCGTGATCTTCACGCAGTTCGGGCGGGATGTATCCCAGGTCGAGATGTCCGTAGATATCCGCCTCCGTTTTCGCCTTGAGCGGCCGGTCAAGGTCGGCCTGTTTCTCCTTGTTCTGGTGGAAAAGGCCGTATTCATTGAGCTGGAGTTTCTTGTCGCGGGCACGCTGGCGCAGGGCCACGTTGTGCTCCTTGCTGCCCGTGAAGTACATCAGGGCGGCGGGATAGTGGTCCGGACTGACGATGCGCAGGTCCACCTGGCGACCTTCCTTCGACCGGACGGAGCTTTTGGTCTCGCCCTGTCCGAGCACTTCCATCACCCCGTCGAGATTCGTGAACCGATCCATAAGTGAGGACGCGTTTTTCACGTCAGCCGCAATCAGGAGGTCAATGTCGCCAATAGTCTCCGAAGCACGCCGAAGGGACCCCGCCACCGAAATTTCCTGGACACCATCCGCATCCTTCATCTTCTCAAGGAACAGTTCCGCCACGGCCGTGGCTTCGTCGATCCGGCAACGCTCGGAAAACTCCTCCATCCAGGCAATGGATTTGAGGATTTTTTCTGCGGTTTTTTCACCCATGCCGGGCAGTGCGGCCACAGAGCCGTCCCGGCACTTCTCTTTCAGGTCAGCAATTTCGGTGATGCCCAGTTCTTTGTGGATTTTGTAGATTTTTTTGGGTCCCATGCC
>SL_3KL_010_SEDDRAFT_10002669_pt1 | contig 16273 bp, 4 predicted proteins | sample SodLakKL_010_SED_2_FD_10381 | JGI IMG/M metagenome (IMG submission 10381) | reverse complement strand
GGGCCGCGAGGCGCAGCGCCAACAGCGAGTGCCCTCCGAGCTCGAAGAAGTCGTCGCGTACGCCGACGTGGCTTCCTGGCAGGAGCTCCTGCCAGAGTCCGACCAGGCGCCGCTCCACATCGTCACGCGGAGCGACGGCGTATGGGGCGCTGCGCACCGCACCGTCGAGCGCATGCGCCGCGAGGGCCCGCCGATCGAGCTTGCCACCCGACGTGCGCGGCAGCTCAGGGAGCGTGACGAACGCAGAGGGCACCAGCGGTCGCGGGAGTCGCTCGGCCATGAAGCGCGTCAGCGCCGGCGCGTCGGGCTGACGCTCCGAGGCTGCCGTGACGAAGGCGACCAAGCGCTCGCCGTCGTCCGTGACCACAGCGGCGGCGACGCGGACGTCCGGGTGTCGGGCCAGCACGGCCTCGACCTCGCCGAGCTCGATGCGCTGGCCCCGGACCTTGACCTGGTCGTCGAAGCGGCCGAGCCACTCGAGCGTGCCGTCGGCGCGCCAGCGCGCCCGGTCGCCGCTGCGGAACATGCGGGCGCCGGGACGCCCGTCGAACGGATCCGGAGGGAAGCGGGCCACCGTCTCGTCCGCCCGGCCGTGATACCCGAGCGCGACCCCTGCGCCGGCGATGCACAGCTCGCCCGGCACGCCGACCGGCACGGGCCGTAGGCGGTCGTCCACGACGTAGGTGCGCACGTTGGCGATGGGGCGACCGATCGGGATCACGGGGCGTCCGTCGTCGCGTCGGCAGGCCCAATGCGTCGCGTCGATCGTCGTCTCGGTCGGCCCGTAGAGGTTGTGGAGGTCGGCGCTCAGGCGCGCGTGGCAGCGATCGCGGAGCTCGGGCGACAAGGACTCACCGCCACACAGCACGAGCCTCAGGTCCGTGCACGCGTCGATCGCGTCCTCGTCGAGCAAGGCGGACACGAGCGTCGGCACGGCCTGCAGCAGCGTCACGCGGTGTCGCGCCATGGCCTCGGCCAAGCGGGCGGGGTCGCGCTCGTTCGCGTGCGGTGGGACGATCAGGCGTGCGCCGGCGGCGAGCGGGCCGAGGAGCTCCCACACCGACGGGTCGAAGGTCAGCGGTGTGTGCAGCAGCACGCGGTCCGCCGCTGCGAGGTCGAACGAGTCCTGGCGCCAGCGCACCTGGTTGACGAGGGCGCGGTGTGGCACCACCACGCCCTTCGGTGCGCCCGTCGAACCGGAGGTGTAGAGCAGGTACGCCGGATCGTCGCCTCCCACACGCACCTCCGCTCGCTTTCGAGCCCGGCCCGCGATCGCATGACGTTCGGCGTCGAGGTCGACGACGCGCGCGTCGCACCACGACGCGTCGCCGAGGGCCGAGGCCTGCGTCACCACCACGGCGATGTCGGCGTCGGCGACGATCTCGAGGAGTCGTGCGCGCGGATGGCTGGGATCGAGCGGTACGTAGACGCCACCGGCCTTCAGCACGGCCAGGGCCGCAACCACGGCTGATGGGGACGGATGGAGGGTGACCCCGACCGCCACGCCCGCTGCGACGCCGGCGTCTGCCAGGCGCGCGGCGAGGTGATCGGCGGCCGTGCGCAGGTCGCGGTACGTGACGCGCTCGCCCTCGGTCTCGACGGCGATCGCATCGGGCGTCCGCTCGGCCTGCTCGTCGACGAGGTCGTGGATGCATGCGCTCGGCCGATCCGGCGCACCGGTGTCGGTGTCGTTCCAGACGACGGTGACCTGGCGCCGCTCCTCGGCGCCCACGAGGGGGAGATCGGAGAGCGGGCTCTCGGGCCGCTCCACGATGGCTTCGGTCAGCGCGAGGAAGCGGTCGCAGAGCCGGTCGATGCTGGCGTCGTCGAACAGCTCGGCGTCGTACTCGAACGCGCCGTGCAACGCCTCGCCTGCCTCGACGAGCAGCGTGAGGTCGGTCACCGCCGCCTCGGCGTCGACGTCGAGCGGTTCGACCTCGAGTCCCGCCATCCGGAGCGTGGGTTGCTGCAGGCTGTGGACGATCAACATCGTCCGGAACAGCGGCGCCGCAGCGACATCGCGCTCCGGTCCGAGCGCTGCGACCACCTCGTCGAACGGTACGTCTTGGTGGGCGAAAGCATCGAGCGACGTCCGGCGCGCTCGGCGCAGGAGCGTGCGGAAGCTCGGGTCGCCGCCAAGGTCGGTGCGCAGCACGACGGTGTTCATGCAGCAGCCGACGACGTCCTCCAGGCCCGGTCGGTCGCGGGTGAAGACGGGCGTGCCGATGCTCAGGTCCGTCGCGCCGGAGGACCGGTGGAGCAGCGCCTGGAACGCGGCGAGCAGCGTCATGAAGAGCGTGGCGCCCTCGCTACGACCCAGCTCGCGAAGCGCGTCGGAGCGCTCGCGCGACACCTCGAAGCGCCGCCGCTTGCCCCGATGCGCCGCCCGGGCAGCCCGAGGACGGTCGATCTCGAGTGGGAGTCCCGGCGACGCGCCGTCGAGCTGGTCGCGCCAGAAGTCGAGCTGTGACCGGACCCGGTCGATCGTCTCCAGCTGGTGTCGTACGTACGCGTCGTACGTCACCGTCGGCAGCGGCAGCGTCGACGACGGACCGTCGTAGAAGCCGGCGTAGAGCGCCATGAGCTCGCGCACCAGGTGGGTGACAGTCCAGGCTTCGGCGGCGATGTGGTGCACCATGAGCACGAGGGCGTGCTCCCGTTCGGTGAGCTTCACGAGCAGCCCACGCAGGTGCGGTGGCTGCGTGAGGTCGAACGGTCGACGGATCGCCGCGGTGGCGACGCGTTGCAGCGCAGCGTCGCGCTCCTCGGCCGGCAGGTGCGACAGGTCGTGCTCGTCGAGCGGCGCCGGCATCGGTTCGAGCGGCGCCTGTGAGGGCTCTGCGTCCAGCATCTCGACACGCGTTCGAAGCACGCCGTGGCGACGCACCAGCTCGTCGATGGAGCGGCGCAGCGCGCGCACGTCGAGTGCTCCGGACAACCGGGCAGCGGCGTAGAGGTGAAGGGCGGGATTGCCGGGTTCGATCTGCTCGAGGTAAGCGAAGCGGCGCTGCTCGTAGGAGAGTGGGTACGTCGTCGCCTCGGCGGGTGGCCGGGATGCCTGCGTCGCTGCGTCGTCGGACTCCACCGTCGCCCGTTCGTCGAGTTCCAACGCCTCCATGAGGAGGCGGGCGAACGCGACGACGGTGGTCCCCTCGAGGACCTTCACGACGGGCACACGGACCCCCAGATCGGTGTCGAGGCGCGTCACCAGTTCGACGGCCATGAGCGAGTCGATCCCGAGTTCGGCCAGCGGTCGTCCGGTCGGTACGTTGTCCGGTGTCCCGCCCAAGACGCCGGCGACGGCGGCACGGAGGTACGCCACGGCCACGTCGCTTCGCTCCTCGGCGGGAGCCTCGCGGAGGCGCACGAGCGGCGTGTCGGTGTCGCTGGTGTCGTCGGTCGTCACGTCGTCCGAGCCGAGGAACCGTTGGAAGCGTCGCGACGCTCCGGCGAACGAGTTCAACTGCGCCCACTTCTGCCACTCGATGCGGGCCGCGATCACGTGCGTCAGGTCGTGTCTCAAGAGCTCGCCGAGTCGGGCGAGCGTCTCGTCCACGGTTGACGGTTCGAGACCAGCCCGCTCGAGGTGCTTGCCGATGTCCGGATGCCGCGACACGTAACCAGCCCCAGCAACCGCCCCCCACCCGATCGTGAGGGCGGGGAGACCGTGGCCGCGACGATACGCGGCGAGCGTGTCGAGGAACGCGTTGGCCGCCGCGTAGTTGGCCTGCATCGGATGACCGACGACCGAGGCGATGGACGAGAACAGTACGAACATGTCGAGTGGGAGGTCGCTCGTGAGGCGGTGGAGGTTCCACGCCCCCGCGACCTTGGGCTCGAGCACGCGGCGGAAGCGCTCATCATCGAGGTCGACCAGTGCCGCATCGTCGAGCACCATGGCGGCGTGCACGACGCCACGAAGCGGTGGCAGCTCGCGCTCGATCCGTGTGACGACGCGGCGCACGTCGCCCTCGTCGCTCACGTCGCCTGCCTCGATGATCACGTTCGCTGGCGACGCCTGCAGCCTCTCGAGCGCCGCGGCTCCGTCGGCGGGGGTACCGGAGCGGCTCATGAGCACGACGTTGCGGGCGCCGTGTTCGTCGACCAACCAGTTGGCCACCGCTAGGCCGAGGCCACCGAGGCCACCCGTGATCAGGTAGGTCGCGTCCGCGCTACACAGTGGCGCGTCGTGTCGGGCGTGGACTGGGTAGTCGGCACCGCGGAGCGTGAGCACCACCTTGCCGATGTGCTTCGCCTGTGCCATCAGGCGGAAGGCCTGGGCCGCCTCGCCGAGGTCGAACGCCGTGACCGGCACGGCAGACAGGGTGCCGTCTGCGACGTCGCGCACGACCTGCCGAACGAGCCGCTGCGCCAGCTTCGGACGGTCGTGCGCCAACTGCATGAGGTCGACGGAGTGGAACGACAGGTTGCGCTCGAACGGCAGCATGCCGAGCCGGGCGTCCTCGAGGATGTCGCGCTTGCCGAGCTCGACGAAACGCCCGTGGCGCCGCAACACCGACAGTCCCTTGGCCAGCGCTTCGCCCGACAAGGCGTTGAGGACCACGTCGACCCCTTCGCCGTCGGTGCGTTCGAGGACCTCGTCGGCCCACGCCAGGGAACGCGAGTCCATCGCGGCAGCGACGCCGAGCGAGCGCAGGTGGTCGCGCTTCTCGGGCGAGCCCGCGGTCGCGAAGACCTCCACACCGAGCCGTTGCGCGTGCTGGATCGCCACGAGGCCGACGGCGCCCGTCGCGGAGTGGACGAGGATGCGCTCACCCGGCTCGATCCGGGCCACGTCGTGCAACGCGTACTCGACGGTGACGAACGCGTTCAAGACCGACGCGCCCTCCTCGAACGAGACGTTCGGCGGCTTGGCGACGCTCAGGTCGGCCACCGCGATCGCGCGCGAACCGTGCGCCGAGCCGGCCAGCGCGATCACCTCGTCGCCGACCGCGAAGCCCTCCGTGTCCTCGCCGCACGCCACGACGATCCCAGCGCACTCGATGCCCATGGCGTCAGGATCGGGATCGTGCCGGAACGCCACTGCCGGCAGCACCCCCAGCGAGCGCAGGACGTCGCGGAAGTTGAGCCCCGACGCGACCACGCGCACGACCAGTTCACCGGGACCGGGCTCCGGATGGGGCACCTCGTGCAGCCGCACGCTGTCGATGGCGCCCGGCCGGTCGATCTCCAGACGGAACGCGCCCGTCTCCGGATCCATGCGCTTCGCGATTCGCTGCGCGGGGCGATCCGCGAGCGTGACGCTTTCGAGACGCCGGACGAGGCGGGCGGCGCCTCGCAGCGCGATCTCGTCGTCGGCGCCGTCACCGTGCAGTTCGGCTGCCAACGCGTCGACCTCGTCGGGCGTCGGCGTGGGGCCGAGGTCGACCAGTCGGCACCTGCCGCCCGCCTGCTCGCTCAGTGCGACGCGGCCCAAGCCCCACAGCGACGCGTGGGCGACGTTCGGGGCGGCGTCGCTTCCGGCGACGGCCTGGGCACCGTTGGTGACGAGCCACACGTCCGGTGGCTGCTCTTCGTCGTGCGCCAACGCTCGAAGGAGCGCCAGGGCACTCCCGCAGCCGTCGCGTTGGGCGTCCATCAGCGCGGCGGTGTCGAGTTCGCCCTGGGAGGCGTCGCCCGTGCCATCGCGCAGGCTCCAGAGGTGGACGATGCCGTCGACGTGCGCCCCATCGCGCGCGTCGAAGAGGAGGCGGCGCGCTGCCTCGGTGTCGCCCGTCGGGACCTCCGCGACGTCGGCCGAGCGCCAGCGATACGCGTGCCCAGGGTAGGCGAGCGTCGTCCGATCACCGCGAGAGCGCAGCACCGTGGCGAGGCGCTCGCCGACGCCACCAGCGTCCGCGAGGACCAACCAGTGACGGCTCGTCGCGCTGGGCGCTTCGGGGTCCGCGTGGGGCGAACGCGCCAGGATGACGGTCTGCAGGTGGTCGTCTTCGTCGGCGCCCTGGAACAGGGTCGTCGCCTCCACGAAGCCGCTGCGATCGAGCTGGTCGCGCCATGCCCGAGGCGAGAGGAGCGGATGGTCGGGCCGCAGGTCGGCGTCGGCGAAGCGCCACCAGCCGTCGAGGAGGCCGAAGACGAGGTTGTACCAGGGCGACCTGCGCGTGAGCTCCTGCAACGCGAGCATGCCGCCCGGCGCCAGCAGCCGGTGCGCATGCCCGAGGCTCTCGCTCAGCGACTCGGTCGTGTGCAGCACGTTGACGCCGACGACCAGGTCGAAGGCCGCGAGGTCGATGCCTTGCTCCGCCGGGTCCCGCTCGATGTCGAGGACGGCGAAGCGCATGCCTGGCCGCTCGCCGAAGCGCTCGCGCGCCTGCGACACGAAGTACGGCGAGATGTCGGTGAACACGTACTCCGTCGAGGTGGGCAACACGGGAAGGAGGGCGGCCGTGGCTGCGCCCGTACCGGCGCCGATCTCGAGGACCCGCAGCCGTCGCTCGGCGCTGTCCTCGCCGAGGGCTGCCGTGACGGCGTCGGCGAGCAATGCGTGGTGGCCGCGCGAGGTCGGGCTGTCGTGGTAGACGCGTGAGAGCAGCTCGATGGCGTCGCCGCTCAGCAGCACCTCGCGGGCGTCGAGTTCGCCGCGCAGGACCTCGGCAAGGCGTTCGCCGCCGCGCCGCACGAGTTCGATCTCGGCAGCGATCGCGGGGTCTCGCTCGCGCAACGTATCGAGCTCGCGCTGCAACGCCGCTGGTTCGCGTGCCGTCGGCGCTGCGCGTTCCACCATGTGCGTCAGGTGCTCGAACAGCCGTCTGTGTCGTGGCGCGATGCCGAGATCGTCGGCGCGTGCCGGCGAGCCGTCGTCGGCACGCCAACCGGTCGCTTCGAGCGCGAGCGCGGCGAAGCCGGCGGCGACGCGGTTCAGCGTGGGCTCGCCCGCCTCCGTGTAGCGCACGACCTCCGGGGTGCGTTCGGGAGCATCCCGCCGCGTCTCCACGACCTCGCGGACGTCGCTCGTCGAGCGCAGCGGGTACGGCCCGCTCGCCTGGATCGGGTCGAGCGGCGCCTCTTCCCAGGTGAGCTCGTACAGCCCTTCCGCGCTCGCGTCGGGGCGGGTATCGGCCGCGTCGGCCAGCGCCTTCAGGCGCACCTCGTGCATGGCGATGCTCACCTGTCCCGCTTCGTCGGTCAGCCAGGCGTCGCCGTTCCAGCGCTCCGGATCGCCCGCATGGCGCACGCGGGCGTAGACCCAGAAGCGGCGCCCCGGGTTGCTCCGGTGCTCGAGGTGGCGGATCGAGACGGGGAAGAAGGGGACGTCGTCGCGCGGCGACGCGTCCGAGTCGATCCGGGCCGCGCCGAACAGCTGGAGCGCGGCGTCGAGCAGGGCCGGATGCACCCGGTAGGCCTCGACCGCGAGGTCGACGTCGGGCGGGAACTCGACCTGCGCCACGACCTCGTCGTCGCCGAACCAGATCGAGTGCAGGGTGTGGAACGCGCTTCCGAAACGGTACGCCCGACGCTCGAACGTCGCGTAGTGCGCTTCGGCCGTCCTGGGTGTCGTGCAGCGTGCCCGAGCGGAGGCGAGGTCGATCCGGTCGACCGCGTCCGCGGGCTGCGGACCCAACCGACCGGCGGCGTGGAGCGTCCAGCTGTCGCCGTCGTCGCCGTTCGTCGCGCCGTAGATGCCGATGGAGCCGGTGCCGGTATCGAGGTGCAGTTGGACCGGATCCGCGCGTGGTCGGCGGAGGAACAGGAGCTTCTCGAACGCGACGTCCTGCAGCGTCACGGGAACGTCGCCCAGCTCGGCGGCCGCGGCGGCGAGCATCAGCTCGACGTACGCGGCGCCCGGGAAGACCGTCGCGCCCTGGACGACGTGGTGGTCGAGGAACGTCGTGCGCGGGTCGTCGAAGGTCGTCTCCCACGTCGGCCGCGGGGAGGAGAGGCGACGCCCGAGCAGCGGGTGACCGGAGTCGACGCCGGCGGAGCGAGGTCGAGGTGAGGCCGTGGACTCGCCGCCGTCGAACCAGTGTGATTCGCGTTGCCACGGGTAGGTGGGCAACGGCACCACGGTGCCCGTCGGGTAGACGCCGGCCCAGTCCACGTCTCTGCCACCGGCGTAGAGCGCGGCCAGCGACGTGAGCATGACGTGTCGGTCGTCCTCGCCGCGGCGGAGGCTCGGCAGCAGCGTGAGCGCCGCGCCGCGCGCGGCGCCGCACTCCGCGATGGCGGGCGCGAGGACCGCGTGTGGACCGACCTCGACGACGTGCCGGCAGCCCGCCTCGAGCAGGCGGTCGACCGCGTCGGCGAAGCGCACCGGCTCGCGGACGTTGCGCCACCAGTAGGCCGCGTCGAGGGGCTCGCCGTCCCACCACGACCCGGTGACCTCGAGCGCGAACGGCAGGTCGGGCTCGCGTGGCGCGATGTCGGCGATCGCGGCGAGGAACTCGTCGCGCAGCGGCTCCATCTGAGGCGCGTGGTACGGCACCTCGACGGGGAGGAAGCGCGCGAAGCGACCCTCTGCCGCGAGGCGTCCCGCGATGCGTTCCAGGACGTCCGCGGCACCCGAGAGCGTGACCGAACTCGGCGCGTTGATGGCGGCGAGCGACACGCGATCCTCTGCGCCGGCGATGGCGTGCTCGGCCTCGGCGGACGTGAGCGCGGCCGCCAGCATGCGCCCGGCGCCCGTGAGGCGCTGTTGCAGTCGACCGCGATGGTAGGCGAGGCGCACGCCGTCCTCGAGCGACAGGGCACCAGCGACGCAGGCGGCGGCCATCTCGCCCGAACTGTGCCCCACCACGGCGTCGGGGGCGATGCCCCACGAGCGCCACAGCGCCGCCGTCGCCACCTGCAACGCGAAGTTGGCGACGTGCGCGATGCGGGCCTCGTGCACCCGCGACGCGGCCTCGTCGGCGGCGAGTTCGTCGAGCAGCGACCAGCCGGCGAGCGGCCGGAGCAGGCGCTCGACCTCGTCGAGCACGTCGCGGTAGGCCGCCTCGTGCTCGTAGAGCCGCGTACCCATGCGCGCAGCCTGCGGCCCCATGCCCGTGAACACGAACGCGAGCTTCGCATCCGCTCCGGTCGCGGCGTTCCCTGCGACCAGCCCGGGGTGCGATGCATCTGCGAGGTACGCCTCCAGCCCGCGGCCGAAGTCAGCGGGCGTGTCGGCGACGAGCGCCAGGCGCTCGTCGTGATGGCTGCGGCGCACGGCGGCGGTGTAGCAATGGTCGTGCAGCGCGGCCGGTGGCGTTTCGGACAGCCGCTGGGCATGTCGGTTCGCGAGCGCGCGCAGCGCTTCTGGAGCGCGCGCTGAGAGCGGCAAGAGGCGTGGCTGACGCTGATCGCCGCCTTGCGGTCTGCGGCGCCCAGCTGCGCCCGCCGCACGTTCCGGCGGAGCGTCGAGCACGACGTGGGCGTTGGCGCCACCGAAGCCGAACGAGTTGACACCCACCACGGTGCGCGCAGCCCGCGCCGGCCAGGACTCGAGCGACGTCGGGACCCGCAGGCGCAGCGCGTCGAAGTCGATCGCAGGGTTCGGCTGCGCGAAGTGCAGACTGGCGGGGATCTCGCGGTGCTCGACCATCAGGGCGGCCTTGATCAGCCCGGCGATGCCAGAGGCCGCCTCGAGGTGGCCGAGGTTCGTCTTCACCGAGCCGATCACGCACGGCTCATCGGGCGCCCGGCCGGCCCCGAGCACGCTGCCGATCGCCGCCGCCTCGATCGGATCGCCGACAGCGGTGCCGGTCCCGTGGGCCTCGACGTACCCCACGTCCATGGGATCGACGTCCGCGTCGCGCAGGGCCTGGCGGATCATCGCTTCCTGAGCGCTCGCGCTGGGGACGCTGATGCCGGTGGTGCGTCCATCTTGGTTGGCGGCGCTGCCCAGGAGCACGGCGCGGATCGGGTCACCGTCCTCGAGGGCCCGCGCGAGCGGCTTCAGGACCACCGCTCCGGCGCCTTCGCTCCGCACGTACCCGTTCGCCCGCGCGTCGAACGCATGGCAGCGCCCGTCGGGTGAGAGCATCGACGCCTTGCAGAAGCCGATCGTCACCTCCGGGACCAGCAGGGCACCGACGCCGCCGACGATCGCTACGTCCACCTCACCGGCCCGCAGACTGCGGACGGCCAGGTGGACGGCCGTGAGCGACGACGAGCATGCCGTATCCACCGCGAAGCTGGGGCCGTGCAGGTCGAGGACGTAAGAGACACGGTTCGCGGCGATCGACGCGGCCGAGCCGGCGTTCACGAAGGCGTCGATGCGCTCGCGGTTGGCCGCCAGGGCTTGGGCGTCGATGTAGTCGTGACTCGCGATGCCGACGACGACGGCGGTGTTGGATCCCGCCAGCGCGTCTGGCGGCTGGCCGGCGTCTTCCAGCGCCTCCCACGCCACCTCGAGCAGGAGTCGCTGCTGTGGGTCGATCCGCCGCGCCTCGCGCGGTGCGATGCCGAAGAAGACGGCGTCGAACTCGTCGATCCGCTCGACGAAGCCGCCATGCCGGGCGTAGATCTTCCCCGGCGCGGCCGGGTCCGGGTCGTAGTGGTCGGCGAGGTCGAAGCGTTCGGGCGGGACCTCCGTGATGGCATCGACGCCATCACGGAGGAGCGCCCAGAACCGCTCGGGTGTGTCGGCGCCGCCCGGGAAGCGGCAGCCCATCCCGACGACGGCGACAGCGTTCGCATAGGCTCGATCGGACATCGCCGATCGGCCGGTCAGTAGCGGACCGTGCCGCCAGGCAACACCTCGGCGAGGTCGATCACGAACGCATCTTCCTCGAGGTCGAACCTGAAGATGGTGTGGGCGACGAAGGAGCCCGTCGCACCGCTGAACTGACCAGTTCCGCCAGTGAACTCGACGACGACGAAGCTCTCGATGCCGTCGCCCTCCATGACGAAGTCGAGCCGGTGCGTCTCGCCGCCGACGACCTGACCGAGGAGTTGGTCGCCGCCGTCGGCCGTGAACACGACGTCGCCCGTCGCGCTCGCGACGCTCTCGCCGGGCGCCAGGCAGGTGTCGGTGAACGGGTCGAACTGGAAGGTGACCGGGTAGTCGTCGGTACCCATGACGGGTGCCGCCGGTCCGTCCTCGGGCGCTGCCGGGCTGGTGGGTTCGTACTGCTTCTCGGCGTCGTCCAGCAGGTTGCCGACGTCCCACGCCGAGGACATCTCGAGCGACAGCGTGCCGATGCCTGCGAAGGTCGTTGCGCCGCTGATCTCACCCCCAGCGAGGCGGTTGCCGCTGCAAGGCTCCTCTTGGAAGATCGTGATGCCCCAGTCCATCGCGATGTCGTGCGACGACAACTCGAACGGCCGGGTCTGGGCCTGCTCCGCCTGACATCCGATGAGGAGCAATGCGAGTGCCACGAACGTAAGCGACACGAACGTCGGGTTCTTCATGGGGCCTCCTTGTGGGAGCGTCGATGCGTACATGCGGACGGAACGTACGAATAGCACGTGTCGCCGGGTGGGTCAACCGGTGGATTGGGCGTGGGTGATGGCGCTTGGCATTCCACGCGCACGAAAACGGCTTTCCGCCCGCCTCGATCCCAAGGAGATCGCCGGAGGCTTCAACCGCCAGCGCTCAGGTTCGCCCTCGTCATCATCGGGTTCGTGGGCACTGGTGCGATGAGACGTCGCTGCCGGGCTCTCGGCTGCCTCGCTGCCATCAGCTGGACACGCTGCGGGTGGCGGCGTGCGAGCTGCTGTGGCCTACACCTCAGCCGGTCGCCGTCGCATCGGTCGTGGTGATCGCCCGGATGCGCTCAACCGGCGCCGGATGGCTGAGTTCCAGCGCGGTGTAGAGCGGGTGCGCGGTCGCGAGCGCCAGGTCGTGCTTGACGAAGCTGCGGAGCGTGTCGCACATCGCCGCCGGCGAGGCCGTGCGGGCCGCGAAGGCGTCGGCCTCGTACTCGAAGCGCCGACTCAACGCGTTGCCGAGCACACCCAGCAGCGTCGACATGGGCCCGAAGAGCAGCGCCACGCCGATCAGGTTGAGCGCGACCACCCGTTCGCTGGCCCCGAGCGCGGCCGAGAGCGTGCTGCTCTCGACCAGCAACGACATCAAGAACAGCGTGACGGCGATCGCGGCGACGTTGACCGCGAGCAGCTTGGGGATGTGCCGGTGGCGTTCGTGCCCCACCTCGTGCGCGACCACCGCCACCACCTCTGCCACCGTGTTGCGCTCGATCAACGTGTCGAACAGCACCACCTTCTTCTGCCTGCCAAGGCCGGAGAAGAACGCGTTCGCGCGACTCGAGCGCTTCGAGCCGTCCATCACGTAGATGCCGTCGAGCGCCACGCCGTTCGTGCTGGCGTAGTCGGCGATCGCGTCGCGCAGCGGCCCCTCCGGCAGCGGCGTGAGCCGGTTGAAGAGCGGCAGCAGCACGGTCGTCTGGAACGTCGCCAGGAGGACCAGCACGAGGGTGATCACGGCCGCGTACGGGAGCCAGAAGGCGCCGCCCCAGGCGTCGATCGACCAGAAGAGGAGCGCCAGCAAGGGGCCGCCCAGGACGACCGTGAGCGCGTAGCCGATCAGCCTGTCGCGCACGAACAGGCCCGGGGTGGTGCGGTTGAAGCCGTACCTCGCCTCGATCCCGAAGGTGGCGTAGATGGCGAAGGGCAGGCTGATGAGGTCGAGCAGGAGGAACACGCCGCCGAGGAAGAGGAGCGGAGCGAGCCAGCCGCCGTTCGTCCACGCGTCCACCAGCGCGTAACCGCCGGCAAGTGCGCCGCTGGCGAGCAGCACGATCCAGACGGTGAGCAGCGTCACGCCCCGAGCCAAGCCGAGTCGGCCGCGATCGCGCGCGTAGCGCTGCGCGGTGGCGTAGGCGTCCGCGTCGACCGCCTCGGCCACCTCCGGTGGCGGCTCGGGGGGTTGGTGTCGGATTTGGAGCGCGCGGGCGACCTGCTCGAGCGTGGTGCTGGCGATCAACACCACGATGAGCACGATCAGGAGGACCTCGGGGCTCACGCCGACATCGTACGCCTCGTTCGGCTGTGCGGACGATCGGGGTGGCGTGGTGACCCTCGGCCGTCGGTCTCTGCGACCGGTTGCTCATCGGTAGTGCCTCGGAAGTGCCTGTGTCGATACCGTCGTGCCGTAGCTGTGGGGGGCGTCGATGGTCGATGCGCGTGCAGGCGCCTCCCGAGGAAGGGGTATTGCGATGATGATGACGACGAACGACCGAAGAAGCCTTCGGACGCTGTGGACGTTCCTCGTGAGCACCGTCCTGATCGGGCTCCTTGCCGCCACTGCCGCTGCCGAGGACGACGCCCTGTTCGCCCACGCCTTCGCGGGGGAGGTCGATCAAGACCTCTTCATCGGTGTGCTGGTCGCAGACGATCCGGAGGACCCGGAACGGCGACCCCTCATCGTCTATCTGTGTGACGGAGCAAACGTGTCGACGTGGCTCTTCGGGGACGCGAACGGCGGCTCTGCCGCCTTGGAGACGGACGGCGCGCGTGTCGAGGTGTTGCTCGGCCACGACAGCGTCGTCGGCGTCGTTGAGCGCACAGGCGTGGCGCCGCGGAGTTTTGCGGCCGATCTGGTGACGGGTGATGCTGGTCTCTTCCGCGCCGTAGCGACGTTCGACGGACAGGAGTACGTTGGTGGATGGATCGTCCTCGACGATGGTCGCCAGCGCGGGGCGATCACCTTGGACGGATCCGTGGTCGAGAACCCGACGTTGGACCCCGCGACGGGGGAGGCCGAGACGTCGCTGGGCACGTTCGGTAGCAACTGCTTCAGAGATCCGCGAACCGGCGAGAGGATCTGTCGTTACCTCAACTGAGGTGTGGATCTCTCGACGAGGATCAGGACCTCCTTCGGTGGGAGCACCACCGCACCGGTGAGCTGGCGGTCCCGCACGGCATCGCGGAAGACCGCCGGCCCGAGGTCGACGTCGCACGGTTCGTCGTTGTGGTTGAGGACGAACACGACGCGGTGACCGTCGCGCTCCCGGCGCGTCACCTCGACGCCCGATGGCACGGTGAGGGGCGCGGTGATCCCAGCGTCGGCGCAGAGCGCCGTCACGAGATCCGTACGGAACGTCGCGTCGGCGCGCGATCCGACGTACCACGCCTCACCGTTCCCGTGGAGGTTCTTCGTCACGACGGGCGTCCCCGCGTAGAAGTCGTCGCCGTAGACGGCCACGACCTGGGCCGACTCGGCGTGGACGACGTCGCAGAGGAGGTCGCAGTCGTACTCGGTTGCGAAGCCGTCCCTACGTTCGGTCATGACGATGCGGTTGCCGGAACCGGGGAGCAGGGCGTCGGTCTCCTCGACCCAGATGCCGAGCAACGAGCGCAGCTCGCCGGGGTAGCCGCCCAGGGTCACCAGGTCGCGCTCGTCGACGATGCCGCTGAAGTACGTGGTCACGAACCGCCCGCCGCCCGCGACGAACGCCTCGAGCGCGGCGGCGAACCCCGGCTTGACCATGTACAGCAGGGGCGCGAGCACCAGGTCGTAGCGCGTGAGGTCGGCGCCGACGCCGACCACGTCGACCGGCAGGTTGCGATCGAACAGCGCGCGGTGCCAGGCGAGCACCTCGCCCAGGTAGTCGAGGTCGACGGAGGGACCGCTGGAGTACCCGAGAGCCCACCAGGTGTCCCAATCGAACACGACGGCAACCCGCGCTTCGACGCGGGCGCCGAGCGTGGTGTCGCCCAACGCCGTGAGCTCGGCGCCGAGCTCGGCGCACTCGCGGAAGACGCGGGTGTGCTCGTGGCCGGCGTGCTCGACGACCGCCCCGTGGAACTTCTCGCAGGCGCCGCGCGAGCGCCTGAGCTGGAAGAACATGACGGTGTCGGCGCCGCGGGCGACCGCCTGCAGGCTCCATAGGCGCATGACGCCGGGTCGCTTGAGGCTGTTGTACGGCTGCCAGTTCTGCTGGCTGGGCGTCTGCTCCATGAGCATGAACGGCTGACCGCCCTTGAGGCCGCGCATGAGGTCGTGGCGGAACGCGGTGGTGCTGACGGGTGTGTCGAGCGCGGGGTACGAGTCCCAGGAGATCACGTCCAGGTGCGGGGCCCATGCGAAGTAGTCGAGCGGCTCGTAGCTGCCCATCATGTTCGTCGTGATCGGGACATCGGTGGAGTGCTCGCGGATGGCGTCGCGCTCGAGCAGATAGCAGGCCAGCAGGTTGTCGGAGTTGAAGCGGGCGTAGTCGAGCGAGATGCCCTGGAACGTCGTCCGGCGCTCGTCGAGGTGCTCGCTCAGGAGGTTGGGTGGGACGATCTCGTCCCAGTCGTAGAAGGTGTGGCTCCAGAAGCGCGTGTTCCAGGCCTCGTTGACGGCGTCGAGATCGCCGTAGCGCCCTTGCAGCCAGCTCCGGAACGACGCCGCGCACCTCTCGCAGTAGCAGCGCCCGCCGTACTCGTTGTTGACGTGCCAGACGGCGAGAGCGGGGTGGCCGCCGTAACGTTCGGCGAGGCGCCGCGCGAGCTCCGGGGCGTAGGTGAGGTACGTGGGGCTGCTCGGGCACGAGTTGTGCCGTTGCCCGTACGCGCGCCGGCGACCGTGGACGTCGACGCGCAGCACGTCGGGGTGCCGATGCGCCATCCAAGCTGGATGCGCGGCGGTCGCCGTGGCGAGGCACATGGCGATCCCGTTCGCGTGGAGTCGCTCCACGACCGTGTCGAGCCACTCGAAGTCGTAGGTGTCCTCGCTCGGTTGCAGGAGCGACCACGAGAACACGCCGATCGTGGCGATGTCGATGCCGGCGAGGCGAAACAGCCGCATGTCGTCGTCCCAGACCTCGCGTGGCCATTGCTCCGGGTTGTAGTCGCCGCCGTAGGCGATCTTGCGCAGTCGTGGGTGGATCATCGCTCCCCTTCGGCCCAGCGCGCCGGCCAGAGCCCACGAGAGCGGCGTGCCGCCAGCCTCGGACCGCGCTCGCGCGTTCGGGAGCCTGGATCGCCACCGTCCGCGACGCCGGTGATCGAACGGGCCGTGGTGACAGTGCAGAGGCTCGGTGCCGTCAGGTGCCGAGTGCTTCGGGGAGGCGTCGTCGGCCGGTGCATGGACTTCATGCTACCGGCTGGGGCCTGGCCACCGGTCGCCGCGCCCAGGCGGACCCGATGGCCGAACCCCGCTCGGTTGCGCAATGGTCCCTGTGCGCACCGCTCCTGGGCTGGCCTGGCGGCGAAACTCCGGCACGACACCGACGCCGCGTGGGGTGGTGCCTCGTGACGCATGCTGGGGGCAGCATGGATGCCGATCGCTTCGTCTTGGGTGTGAACTACTGGCCGCGCAGCGCCGCGATGGGGTGGTGGTCGAGCTTCGATGCGGCCGAAGTCGACGAGGACTTCGCGCTCCTTGCCG
>SL_3KL_010_SEDDRAFT_10002668_pt1 | contig 16277 bp, 13 predicted proteins | sample SodLakKL_010_SED_2_FD_10381 | JGI IMG/M metagenome (IMG submission 10381) | reverse complement strand
TTCTTCTTGGCAGCCTTGCCCGCGGTCGGTGCCGCAGGCGCCTCCGGGGTGGCTACGGCCGTGGCACCCGTATCCGGCGACTGCTGTTCAAGTCTGGTTTCTTCATTGGTTTGCATGGAATAGACCTCCTGAGGTCGTGAACAATGTCAAGCTACGGACCGCATCAACGGCCACTGGCCTCCCTTACATGATAAACCCATTCAGGAGCTGCCTTGTTCACTTTACGATAATTCCGTTCACGTTTAAAGTTTTCGCGGGCATAAAGTTGCAAAGAGGCAAGTTCGAGTCTGTCACCAATCAGCTCTGATCGAGCAGCCAAGGCTGAGTGATTCATGATGCATGCAGGGTCAGTGACCAATGAGGTCGTTAATCAGTAGAATGGAAATCAACATGTGCTTGCCGAACTCGCACCCAGTAAAACGCCCGACCGAAAACGATCAATGACACTGGATACCCAACCCTTGAACCCGTCGGATGCAGCACCATCCGAGCCATGTCGACTACTTCGACGCATGGCCGTCATGATATACGACGGCTTGCTGCTGATTGCGCTGTGGATGATTGCAGCCATCATCGTGATCATCCCGCTGGATGCAGCCGTCACTCCCGGTAACCCCCTCTTCCAGATCTATCTCCTGATCGTTGCATGGCTTTATTTCGCGATCTGCTGGCGCAAGGGTCAAACGCTCGGCATGAAGGCCTGGAACGTTCGACTGATTGCTCGTCAACCCGTGATCAGCTGGACTGCCACACTCGTGCGATTCGTCGTCGCGGTGGCGTCGCTGTTCAGCTTTGGACTCGGATTCATCTGGAGCATTTTTCATCCGCGTCGGGCCACCTGGCATGACCTGGCCTCAGGCACGTTTCTCATCACCCGGAAGCGGCCTTCAGGAAAACAATGAAAGATTTCAGATCCGCTTGAGCAGCAGTCCGGCCAGCAGAATGAACAAAGCCGCCGGCAACATCGCGCTCACCCACATCGGTACAGGCACGATCACTGCGGCACCCTGGGCAAGCCGCATCGACACAAAAAACAAAAGCCCGAGCGAGACGCCGGCAAAAAGATTCAAACCCGACCCGCCCTGGCGGGCATGACGGAACACGAAGGGCAAGCCAACCAGCACCATCGACAACACGTAAACGGGAAACATGACCTTGCCCCAGAATGCCTGCTCGTATGCCTCCACATCAAGATCATTCCTGCGCAGAAAATTCATCATTTCATGCAGGTCGCGTAACGACAACATGCGCGGCCGACTGACCGAGGCCGAGAACAACTCTCTGCTCAAACCGGATTTCAGTTGAATCTGCTCATGGTGCTCGGCCTGATCCGCCTCGCTAAGGGAACGACTGACCGCCTGCCTGAGCAGCCACTCACTTCCATCATGACGAGCATGCTCGGCAATCGTCACCTGATAAGGACGCATGCCATCTCCGACCGCGTAAATCACGACATCCCCGAACTCCAGCTCATCTTCGGATGTCCAGGCCGAATGGCCGATTCGCACCACATGTTCCCCATCTCGCAACCACAAGACACCCGCGCGTCCGAGATAAACCTGACCGGCGCGGGCCTGTTGTCGCTCGGCCTGGGCACTGGCTTCCAGCCCGGGAACCACCTGGTCAGACAACCACACCAGCACGACCAGGCAGGTACCGATCGCCAACAACGCCCTGATGGTCAACTGTCGACGATCAAAACCGGCCGCACGCATGGCGACCAACTCGTTTCCGGACGCCAGGGTGCCCATGCCCATCAATGTTCCGATCAAGGCGGCAAAGGGAAAGACGTCAACCAGTCTGCGAGGTGTCGTTTGCAGCAGGTACACGACCATCTGCATCACGCCATAGTCACCGGTGAGCGTGCGGGCCTCACGAAGAAATTCGATCAACGTATAGATTCCGACCAGCAGCATGGCGACCAGGATGGTCGCCATCATTACTCGTCCGATGACGTATCGGGTCAGTATTCCAGGCATTACCATCGCTGCCTTTGCCGGTACAACAACCAGATTGTCGGCACCAGCAGTGCTGCATGGATGGGCCACAGCCCCGGACCCGAAGGGGCTTCGCGTTGCTCCATCATGACCAGTCCGACATGAATGGCATTGCTGTAGGCCAGGTAGATGGCCAGGGCAAGAATCATCGGACCGAAACGGCCCTGACGGGGCATTCGCTGAGCCAGTGGCAAAGACAACAGGGCGAGCATCAGGGCGGCAAGCGGCGGAGCCAGCCGCCAGTGCCATTCCCGGCGCTCCATGGGGCTTTGCGGTGGAGTCAGCTGGGGCAATGTTCGGGCCAACTCACCCTCCGCGCCCCCTCCGGAAACCGGGTCCGGCAGACGGATGTCGTTGCGGGCAAACTGTATTTCGCGCACACCGGCTTGAGCCGGATCCGAGCCATGGCGAACCTGAAAACCATCGATCAGGGACAGGTAGCGTTTGTCATCCAGCTCGTCGATCCAGATGCGACCCTCGGCGGCCCCGAGCACCTCCGGATGGTCGGGATCATTGTGACGAATGAAAACATCATGCAAGCGGCCATCGGCTCGATCGACCGAACCGACATAAATTGTCAATCGCCCATCATCCAGAGTCTCGAACTGGCCCGGCTGCAAACCGGCCACCAGTGCCTGGCGAGCGGCATCGGCAAGCAGATCGCTGCTGCGCTCACTGGCCAATGGAGACAGCCAGCCGGAAACCGCAAGCAACATCGTGGCCCACATGATGCTCAACATTGCGACCGGAATCAGCGATGACAGGAATGTCGCACCACTAGAACGCATCACGACCAGCTCTGCCTGCTCGTTCAACCGGCCGAGCGAGAGCAACAAGCCGGTCAGCAAAGCCAGTGGCCCAACCAGCAACACCGCCTCGGGCATGCGCAAGAGCAGCATCAGCATAATGCCGCCGGTCGGCAGGCGACCCTGGGCCGCGTCACCAAAAATCTCGGCCAGAAAAAGGGCCAGCACGACGCCGGCCAGAATCAGCAGGCTGAGGACACTGGCCAGCAAACCCTCGCGAAACAGATAGCGTTGCAGGATCAACACAGGGCTGCGCGCCGGTTACAATGTTTGGTCAGAATGGCGAATTCCTCGCTTGCCCGATTATCAGCACTTCAGAAAAGGACATCATCAGCATGCAGTTTACAACCACCCGTGAGCAGGCAGGCAAGCTCGACTGCGATTGCCTGATCGTCGGCCTGATCAAGGATCAGGCGTTCGATTCAACATTGTCGACCATTGACAGCGCGACCGGGGGGCTGCTCGAGCGGCTGAAATCGAAAGGCGAACTGCCCGAAAAAGTCGGCAAAACCCTGATGCTTCATGACCCGAGCGGCATTGAAGCGTCCCGGTTGCTGCTGGTCGGCATGGGCAAGAGCGAAAAACTCGACGGCCCGGCATTCGTCAGGGCCGCTCAGGCCGCCGGCAAGGCGCTTCGCCAGTCCCATGCAAGGAACGCACATTGTCTGCTTGCCGAGGTAGGGGTTTCTGATCGCGGCACCGACTGGAAAGTTCACCAGGCGTGCCTGGCCCTGGCGCATTCGGACTACATTTATTCGGCAACCAAGAAAACCGACGACGATGCGCCGCCAGCAACCGATATGGTGTCATTTCCGGCCGGCGACAATCTGGAAGAAGTACTTTCGCGTTCCGAAGCCATCGCGGCCGGCATTCAGCGCTGTCGCGACCTGGGTGACGCGCCTCCGAATATCTGCACACCGATTTACCTGGCCGAAACCGCCGAGCGGATCGCTGCCGAACATCCAGGGTTGAATGTCGAGATTCTCGATGAACAGCAGATGGAAGAGATCGGCATGCGCTCCCTGCTGGCTGTCGGTCGGGGCAGCATCAATCCGCCGCGACTGATCCGGTTGAGTTGGAAGGGCGGCAAGGAAGGCGATGCGCCGCTGGCCCTGGTCGGCAAGGGCGTGACCTTCGATACCGGAGGAATCTCCATCAAGCCGCGCGACTTGATGGAACAGATGAAGTTCGACATGTGCGGTGCGGCATCGGTCATTGGAGCACTGGAGGCCGCCGCGCGTCTGAAACTTCCCATCAATGTCGAGGGCGTGGTGGCCGCCGTCGAAAACATGCCCGACGGCAAGGCCTATCGACCCGGTGACGTCATCACTGCCCTGTCCGGCAAGACCATCGAGGTCCACAATACCGATGCCGAGGGACGCATGATCCTGGCGGATGCAATCTACTGGACCGGTCGTGAACTCAAGCCAGCCGCCATGGTGGATATCGCCACCCTGACAGGGGCCTGCGTGGTCGCCCTGGGTCACCATGCCAGCGGCATCATGACCCAGAATGATGAGCTGGCCGAGGAATTGCTCGCCGCCGGACTGGAAGCCGCCGATCGTGGTTGGCGCTTGCCGCTTTGGGACGAGTACCAGGAACAGATCGAGACGCCTTTTGCCGACATGAAGAACCTCGGCGGCATGCCGGCCGGTTCGATCACGGCGGCTTGCCTGCTGGCGCGCTTTGCCGAGGGACAGCGCTGGGCGCATATCGATATTGCCGGCTCTGCCTGGCGATGGGGCAAACCGGAAAGCGCGACCGGCCGCCCGGTCGGCATGCTGGTGCAGTGGCTGGAAAGCCATGCCGGCGGCTGAGCGGGCAAATAGCGCGTCCCGAGTCCCGTGCGGGTAGACTTCTACGAAATGTCCGGCCGCTTCACCGACCCGTTGTTCGTGGCCGGTGTCCTGATCGGACGAGCCTGGCCGGCATCGAAACGAATCGCGGTGGTTGCCGAGCGCGCCCGGCTCGCCGATCTCGATGAGCGCTTGTGGGCGCAACCGGAGGGTCGATTTCTGCCCCATGGCATCAATCAGCCCGAGGCGCCGATCCAGTTACTTGAAGATGCCCCCGACAGCGCCGATGTCCTGATCAATCTCGATGCACACGCGCCACTGCCGGGCGGACAATTCGAACGCATACTCGAGCTCGTTCCAGCCGATGAGTCCATCAAGGCCCGCTTGCGCGAGCGCTGGATGGCATGGAAGGAGCGTGGCGCGGAAGTGCATCATCATGTACTGAAATGAGGGTTCAGGTTTCAGGGTTCAGGTTTCAGGGAAGGCATGATCAAAGCCCGCCCTGAACCCTGAAACCTGAAACCTGAAACCTTCATGATCGGCCCGCTGGCCCAACAAGCTTGTAACGACAAACCGACATGGACAAGACCTATAACCCTCACCTAATCGAACAACGCTGGTATGACCAGTGGGATCGGAGTGGCTGTTTCAAGCCAAGCGGTCGGGGTGAACCCTACTGCATTCTTCTGCCACCGCCGAATGTCACCGGCACGCTGCACATGGGGCATGCCTTCCAGCACACCCTGATGGATGCATTGATCCGCTATCAGCGCATGCGTGGACGCGATACCTTGTGGCAGGTCGGTGTCGATCATGCCGGGATCGCCACGGAGATGGTGGTCACCCGCCAGATCGAGGCCGAAGGCGGCCGACGCGATACGTATTCACGCGAGGATTTCATCGATCGGGTCTGGCAGTGGAAAGGCGAGTCCGGCGCCACCATCACCTCGCAGATGCGCCGGCTCGGCGCCTCGGCCGACTGGTCGCGCGAGCGCTTCACCATGGATGCCGACTTGAGCGAGGCGGTCATGGAAACCTTCATCCGCCTGCACGATGAAGGATTGATCTACCGCGGTCCGCGCCTGGTCAACTGGGATCCGGTCCTGCAAACCGCGATTTCAGATCTGGAAGTCATCAATCATGATGAGCAGGGCAAGCTGTGGTCGATCCGCTATCCGCGCACCGACGGCAAGGGGGATGTCGTGGTCGCCACCACCCGTCCGGAAACCCTGCTCGGCGATGTATGCGTGGCCGTGCATCCCGACGATGATCGTTACCGCGAACTGGTCGGCCAGACCGTCGAGCTACCGCTGACCGGCCGCCGCATTCCGGTGATTGCCGATGACTATGTCGATCCCGAATTCGGCACCGGCTGCGTCAAGATCACACCGGCGCATGATTTCAATGACTGGGAAGTCGGTCAGCGTCATGACTTCGAGCCAATCAACATCTTCACCCCGACAGCCACCCTGAATGACAACAGCCCTGCGGCTTATCGCGGCCTTGATCGCTTCGAGGCGCGTGCGCGAATCATCGAGGACCTCAAGGCCATGGGGCTGCTGGTCGAGGAAAAACCGCACGCCATGGTCGTCCCGCGCGGTGACCGCTCGGGACAGATCATCGAACCGTATCTGACCGATCAGTGGTTCGTGCGCATGGACAAGCTGGGTCGACTGGGCCTGGCCGCGGTCGAATCCGGTCAGGTCGAATTCGTGCCGGGCAACTGGATCAACACCTACCGTCACTGGATGGAAAACCTTCAGGATTGGTGCATTTCACGCCAGCTCTGGTGGGGCCATCGCATCCCGGCCTGGTACGACGATAAGGGCAACATCTACGTGGGCCGCAACGAAGACGAGATTCGCAACAAGCACGACCTGGGTCGTGAAGTCGCACTGACTCAGGATGACGACGTTCTGGAGACCTGGTTCTCGTCGGCCTTGTGGGCGCATTCCACCCTTGGCTGGCCCGACCCGGACCGCATGGCCTCGGAAGGATTCGATCGCTACCTGCCGACCTCGGTCCTGATTACCGGCTTCGACATCATCTTCTTCTGGGTGGCGCGCATGATCATGATGACCGGCCATTTCACCGGCAAGGTGCCGTTCGAGCAGGTCTACATCACCGGCCTGATTCGTGACCGCGAGGGGCACAAGATGTCCAAGTCCCGCGGCAATATCCTGGACCCGCTGGACTTGATCGACGGTATCGACCTGGACAGCCTGGTGAACAAGCGCACCAGTGCCATGATGCAACCGCAACTGGCCAGCAAGATCGAGAAAGTTACGCGTGAGGAATTCCCCGATGGCATCCCGGCCTTTGGCGCCGATGCCCTGCGCTTTACCTTTGCCGCCCTGGCCGGCCATGGTCGCGACATCAAGTTCGATCTGGCTCGCTGCGAGGGCTACCGCAACTTTCTCAACAAACTCTGGAATGCCGCCCGCTTCACCCTGATGAACGTCGGCGAGACCCGTCTGCCCGCGCCGGAAGCCAGCGAACTGGATACCCTGTCACGCTGGATCTTCTCGCGCTTGTCACGAACCATCGCCGCGGTCGATGAACACTTGGCCGATTACCGCTTCGACCTGGCGACCCAGGCCCTGTACGAATTCGTCTGGCACGAGTTCTGTGACTGGTACCTGGAACTGTCCAAGCCGGCGCTGTTCGAGGAGAATGAAGCCCGTGATCCGGCAACCGCACGGGCCACGCGGCACACGCTGGCCACGGTGCTGGAGACCACCCTGCGACTGCTCCACCCCCTTGTTCCGTTTGTTACCGAGGAAATCTGGCACAAGGTTCGCGTGCCATCCGGAGTCGAAGGCGAAACCATCATGACCGCTGCCTGGCCGGAGGCCGGCCTGATCGATGAGGAAGCCGAGGCCGATGCCGAATGGCTCAAGAGTGTCATCTCGGCGATTCGTTCAGCGCGCACCGAGCTCAACCTGGCCCCGGGCAAACCCATGCCATTGCTGGTCCAGGAAGGCAGCGAACAAGACCACGAACGCCTGCAACGCTTCGAAGAACTGATCATGCGACTGGCTCGGCTGGAGCGGATCGAAAAGGTGGGACCGGAGCGAGACAGCAGCGACTGCGCAACATCACTGGCCGGCAACCTGCGCCTGCTGATCCCCCTGGCCGGCCTGATCGATATCCGCGAGGAACTGGTCCGGCTGGAAAAACAGCTTGAGCGGGAACACAAGGGTCTGAGTGCCGTGGAAAGAAAGCTGGCCAACGAAAAATTCGTCAGCAACGCTCCGACCGAGGTGGTCGAAAAGGAACGCAGCCGAAAAAGCGAACATCAGGCGAAAGTCACTGAGCTGACCAGCCAGATCGACAAGCTCAAAAAACTCTGACAAGAAAACCTGGACAGCTCCGACCCGACGCCTCCGGCCAGTGGTCGGAGGATTGCAGATTCACCGTGATTCTGTTGCCCCACCAACAGTCTTGTTAGACTGGCGAGCAGAGAATATCAAGTGCCAGCGCTCGAGCAAGCATTCACCGGGCGCTGTATGGGAGCGTGCCGACAATGCAGAGATCCAGCTTGACCGACACGCGCCGGCGAGCATTGGACAAACTGCTGGCCAGCTACCTCGAACAGCCGGTCGAACAGCAAGCCGCTTTTCTCGCAAACTGCCAACAACGCTGGCCAAGGCTTTCGCGGTGGCTGGAAATGCTGATCGAGCGTTCGCAAACCGTCAGTCTGCTGGATCAATCCTTCACCCGGTTGGCCGGTGAAGCACTGGCTCGCGGCAGTGATGAGCCAACGCGAACACTTGATGCCGGCCATCGCCTCGGGCCGTGGCAAGTGTCCGAAGACTTCCGCGAGGGCGGCATGGGCACGGTCTATCGCGGCGAGCGTGCCGATGGCGCCTTCGAAATGGAAGTCGCCATCAAACTGCTCAAACTTCGCGGCCATGGCTTGAGCGAGCATCTCCAGCAGGAGTGCCGCCTACTGGCTCGCGTCAATCACCCCGGAATCACCCGCCTGCTCGATGCCGGGCTGGACCAACAGGCCGGACCATTTCTGGTCATGGAATGGGTCGATGGCGAAGACCTGAGCGATTGGCTTGCATCCTGCGGCCCCGGCTTCGAGCAAAAACTGGACCTGTTCGAACAAGTCGTCGAGGCCATCGGCCACGCACATCAACGCCTGATCGTGCACGGGGACATCAAACCCAACAATGTACGCATCAATCCGGAGGACCGGGCGAAAGTCATGGACTTCGGAGTCGCCAGGCTGGCCAATACCCAAGATCAGGGCAAACGCATGCGCGCGCTCACACCGGCATTTGCGGCTCCGGAACAACTGGCTGGTGAACCCGTCACGCCCGACAGCGATATCTGGTCGCTTGGCGCCCTGCTGTTCTGGCTGCTGACCGAAACAACCCTGCCGAAAGATCTGGACGATCTCGAAGCATCCCTCTCGGGCAAGGCCATCGAACGCCCGCGTGAACTGTCGGCGTTGATCGGCAAGGCCTGCGCCGCAGAGCCCGAAAACCGCTATCATGGATGCGGCGAGTTGCTCGATGACCTGAAGCGTTTTCGGCGGCATTACCCGCTCCGGGCCATGCCGGACAGCCGAAGCTATCGACTGAATCGGTTGATTCGCCGCAATCCGGTGCTGACCGGAGGCATCGCCGCAACCATGATCGCGCTGACCAGCGGCCTGGTTGCCACCACCTCGCTGTACCTGCAGGCCGATCGCGCCTGGCAGGCAGCGGAGGTGGGTCAGGCCCAGGCCCATGCCCGGGCAGTGGAACTCGAGCAAGTCGCCGGTTTCCAGGCCAATCAGCTGGGCCTTGTCAATCCCGAGTACCTTGGAGCGGTGACGCGTCAGGCAGTGATTGATCAGTACACCGAACAGGCAACGGATGGTCACTCCCAAGCTGCCGGAGAATCCGAACAGATCAATCAATTCCAGGCCTCGCTGGCCGACATCAATTTCACCGATGTCGCGCTGGAAAGCCTGGACAAGGGTGTGTTCACCGCCACACTGGACGGCATTGATGCGCAATTTGCCGACCAGCCTCTGGTCCAGGCCCGCCTGCTGCAGGCCATGGCAGAGACCCAGGTCCATCTGGGCCGACGCCAGGCGGCCCTGAACCCTCAGCAGCGCGCTTATCGAATTCGCAGCGACGAGCTGGGCCGCGATCACCCCGACACCCTGTATTCGGCGAGTCATCTCGGAAGGCTTTATCTCGGTCTGGATGAACACGACCGGGGCAAACGGTATCTTGAACCCACGCTCGAGCGCCAGCGCGAGGTTCTGGGTGAGCAACATTCACAAACCCTCAGAACCTTGAGTGCGATTGGCGAATTACATCGGCTTCGACAACGCCATGACAAGGCCGAGCAAACGTTGCGCGCCGCGCTGGAAGGCCAGGAAAGCGCATTGGGGGGCGCGCATGCCGATACCCTGTTGACACTCAATACCCTGGGTTTGCTGATGATTCACCGGGGACGTCCGGCCGATGCCGTCGAGTACTTGCAGCAGTCGGCGCAGGGGCGTCGCGAGACATTGGGCGAACATCACCGCGATACCCTGCAATCGCTCAACAATCTCGGCATCACTTTCAGTGATCTGGGTCAATTCGAAGAGGCCGAGGAGACGCATCGTCAGGTATATGCGTCCTATTCCGCCATGTTCGGAAGTNATCATCCGGAGACCTTGCGATCACTGAGCAACCTGGCCGTCGCCATTGATCGGCAGGGTCGCCCTGAAGAAGCCGAAACCCTGCACCGACGAGCGCTTGAAGGCCGCATTCGAGTGCTCGGCGAGCAACACCGCGACAGTTATATTTCAATGGGGCACCTGGCCCTGAATCTGACCAGTACGGGCCAACTGAAAGAGGCGGGAGCGTTGTATCGACGCGCCCTGGCCGTTGCCGAGGACCAGCACGGACCGACGCATCGCAAGACGCTGGGGGCGGCTTTCAATCTTGCCCGAAACAAGAAGCTTTCCGGCAACCTGGCCGGCGCCGGGCGACTCAGTGCGGAGAATATCGCCGTGGTCAGGGCGTACATGGGAGAAGAGAACTGGCTGACCGCGGCATTCAAGATGGTTCACGCTCGGATACTCAAGGCCCTGGCCGATTATCCACGGGCAAGCGGCACGGCCGCGTCAGCCTACAGTATTCTTGTTGACACCCTGGGCAAGGATCACCCCAGAACGCTCGAGAGTGCGGAGTTCCTGGTCGAGGTGCATACCCGCTGGAACGAGCGCTTCGGACCCCACGCCAGGCTTGCCGAGCAGATCGACCACTGGCGGAAACATGCCGTGAGCGATGATTGAGATGAACACATCGGAAAACGAACAGGTCACCCAACTACTCGATCAGCTCCAGGACCAGCCTGAGGCCATGGAGAAACTATCACGGCTGGTTTATGCCGACATTCATCGCCTGGCTCACAACAAGCGCTTTGAAATGCGGGCCGGAGAAACCCTGCGCACCACCGCCCTGGTGCACGAAGCCTTTCTGAAGATCTTTCGTGACGGAAGTGACGATCACAACATCGAAAACCGGGCTCACCTGATGCGCTTGATGGGCCGGGCCATCCGCCAGATCATCGTTGATCATGCCCGACGCAAGCTGGCCGGCAAACGTGGCGCCGGCGCCCCGCATGAACCCATTGACGACCAATCCCTGATGGACACCAGCGAGCGCGAGGCCGCCAGTGTGCTGGACATGGAATCTGCGCTTGAGAGGCTGGAGCGCATCGACCCGGACCTGGCCGACACGGTCAGCGCTCGGTTCTTTGCCGGCTACACCGCCGACGAGATTGCTTCGATCAAATCGATTTCAAGAAGAACGGTCTATCGCGACCTGCAACGGGCCGCCGCCTGGTTACGCCTGGATATGAGTGACTGAAAACAAGCATCACGGATCGTTAGCGGCTATCATGCCGGCCTTTGATCCGAGTGCATTGCCCGAATCATGTCCGTGACCGAAAAGCTGCTACTGGCGCTGGTCATTGTGCTGGCCGTGCCCTGGCTGATCTGGCGACTGGGGCGTACCGATCGCTGGGCGCCGCTGGTCGTGGTTCAGATCCTGACCGGCATCGCGCTCGGACCGGGTCTGCTCGGGGCTGTTCTTCCGGAGCTCCACCGTACCGTTTTCACCCCCGAGGTCACCCTGATGCTGGGCGGGATTGCCACCTGGGGGGTGATCCTGTTCGTCTGGATTGCCGGGCTGGAGCTGGACCTGCCGCAAGCCTGGACCCATCGGCGCGACAGTGTGGTGACTGCCTCGTTTGCGCTATTCACACCGATCGCATTCGGGGCCGTGGTCGGCATTGGCGTCCTGATGCACAACCCGGCCTGGATGGGCATCAACGCCCAGCCCTGGCAGTTCGTGGCCGGCATCGGCATGGCCTGCGCGGTCACCGCCCTGCCCATTCTGATCTTGTTGATGGAAAAGATCGACATTCTCAGAAAGCCGCTGGGCCAGCGTGTGCTGCGCTATGCAAGCCTGGACGATATCGCCATCTGGGGGGTGCTGGCGCTGATCCTGCTCGACTATGAACGCATGGGCAAGCAGGCGACTTTCGTGGCCGGTTTCGTTCTGGCGGCGCTGGCCATGCGCAAGGGCCTGCCGCGTCTGCCCGAACCCGACCGCTGGTTCATCGCCCTGATCTGGCTGGCGCTGTGCGCACTGGCCGCGGACTGGGCCGGACTGCACTACATGGTCGGCGCCTTTCTGGCCGGCGCGGTGCTGGAAAACGAATGGTTCGGCCAGGACAAACTCGATCGTCTGCGCCATCACCTGCTGTTGATCATGATGCCGGTGTTCTTCCTTTCGACCGGTCTTCGAACCGAGTGGGATCTCGGTGGCATTGCGGTGCTGGTCATTGCCCTGGCACTGCTGGTGGCCGCCGTGGCCGGCAAACTGACCGGAGTCCACATGGCCGGACGCATCCTCGGCTGGCCGCCGGGTCAGGCCCGGGTGGTCGGCTGGCTACTCCAGACCAAGGCGCTGATCATGATCATCTTCGCCAACATCCTGCTCGATCAGCACATCATCAGCGCAGAGATGTTTACCGCGCTGTTGTTGATGGCAGCCGCCAGCACCATGCTGACCATCCCGATGGTCAGCAACAGACAGGGTGAAGTCGTGACTCGATTGAAAGGCTGACGGGTCATTCATCCGAGAAATCTCCGATCCGCTGTCGCTCACGATTGACGCTGAGCCGGAAGACATCCGGGCGGGAGTAGTGGCCGGTGGGGTCGAAGTTCTGACGGGCGCGGCGAACATCGCGGGCGTTGATCTCGGCAATCAGCAGCCCTTCCGTGTTGGCCGGCTCGATCAGCCAGCGGCCATCGGGGCCGGCCAGGCACGAGCCGCCGGCGGCCCAGGGCATGTCGGCAGCGGCGGCCTTGAGTGCTTTTGCATGAGGAATCTCATCGGGCAGGTCCTGATCGCGCATCAGGCCGGCAACCGACAGCACAAAGCTGCGACCTTCCAGCGCCATGAAGCGCGTGATCTCGCGGGTATTTCTGGGGTTGCCGGGCCATATGGCCACGTGCAGATCCTCGCCCTGTGCCTGCAGGCTGGTTCTTGCCAGCGGCATCCAGTTTTCCCAGCAGTTGAGCGTGCCGACCGTGAAAGCGCCTACCCGGTGAGTGCGCAGACCATGGCCATCGCCGATGGACCAGACCAGGCGTTCTTCATGGGTAGGCATGAGCTTGCGTTGTCGAGCCACGATCTCGCCACGCTGGCTGATGCTGACGGCACAGGCATAGACACTCTCACCGCGCTCATCGGGGCGTTCGAGAATCCCCAGCACCACGGTAATGGCGTTTCGGCGGGCGGCCTCGCAAATCGCGTCGAGGTAACCGGCCTCGATGGTCACGGCCTGGTCGACATAATGGGCGAACAAATCCTTTTGCATGGCGTTGTCGAAGCGGGCCCCGTCGGTGCGCTCGACCCAGAAGGGATAACCCGGCACCAGGCATTCTCCGAAAGCCACCAGCTCGACCCCGGATACCGCAGCCTGGTCGATGACTTCGATGGCCCGGTCCAGTGTTCGCGCTCGATCCAGCCAGACCGGCGCGATCTGGGCCGCGGCAACTCTAAGCACCTGTTCAGCCACGGTCCGCATCCAGGTGCAACACCATGACCATGCCATCTTCGCGCCCCTCGGCAGCCGGATAGTAGCCCGGGCGCCGTCCGATCACCTGGAACCCGTGGCGTCGATACAGGGCCACCGCGGCGCGGTTGGATGGGCGCACTTCCAGGAACAATCGATCCATGTCGGCAATGCGTGCCTCGCGCAGGACATGGTCGAGCATGACCGTCGCCAGGCCTTGACGACGCCGGTCCGGGTCGATGCACAGATTGAGCAGATGAGCCTCGTCAACAGCCATTGACACGACGGTGTAGCCGGCCAGCCAGCCATCGACCTCGATGACATGGCAGCGATAACCGACTCGCAGACAGTCGGAAAATATGCCGCGCGGCCAGGGAAAGGGATAGCTGGCCTTTTCCAGCGCAACCACCGCGGCCAGGTCGCCACGTTGCATGGGACGGATGGACAGGCTGGGTTCGAGGACAGCGGCCATGGCTTATCGCCTGATCCGCGGCGACATCATCCGCCAAAGCTCACGGCGGGCCTCGGGATCACCGGCCAGCTCGTCGAGTGCAGGCGCCACCATAAGCTGCGGCCAATCCGGCGGATTTTCCGGGCGGCCGAAGCAGAGAATATGTTTGATGCCGCGTTCGGCCAGTTCGTCGATCCCTTCGCCGGAGGATGTGTCTTTCGACCACTGACCGAAACGGCAGCGCTCCGGGCCGATGGTCGCCATGATATCGGCAACGAGCGCTTCGTGACTGCCCCGCCAAGGCGCTCGCCGGACCAGCAGCCAATCGCCGTCACCGGACGACAGCCGAATGCGCGGCCGGCAGTCCGCATCACCGGCTTCGACCGATGGGGGTCGCTTGAACGATCCGGGCTGGCGCAACCGCCAGACCTCGATGCCCATGTCGCCCAGGCGTTGCAGGGAGGCGCGATCACGAATGCCCATCGAGATCCCCTTGCTTGTCCTCGCGCCGACGTCGGCGTTGTTGCCGGTAGCGCCCGTGCGCGGTCACCACCAGCCCGGAAGTGACATAGATCGCCCCGAGGGTAAACAGCACCGCGGGTGGATCGAGCGCCAGCAGAACCAGAATGACCAGCAGCACGAACAGCGAGGCAAAGGGCACGCGGTCAGTCGCCTCGCGTCCCTTGAAACTGAAATAGCGCACCCTTGAGACCATCAGGGTGCCCAGGAACAGGGTCAACAGCAGCATCGGCCAGGCCACGGTTTCGGGCTCGATCTCGCGGCTGACGCAGAACCAGATGGTGGCAATCAGGGTGCCGGCAGCCGCCGGGCTGGCCAGACCCTGGAAATAACGCTTGTCGGCGACCCCGGCCTGGGTATTGAAGCGGGCCAGACGCAGGGCCGCGCAGCCGGTGAAGAAAAACGCGCCCAGCCAGCCCATCTTGTCAGCCATGGTATCCGGATGACCCAGGTCGCCCAGCGCCCAGGTAAAGACCAAAACCGCCGGGGCAATACCGAACGACACCATGTCGGACATGGAGTCGTACTGGACGCCGAACTCTGACTGGGTATTGGTCATTCTGGCGACACGACCATCCACCCCGTCGAGCACCCCGGCAATGATGATGGCGATGGAGGCGGCCACCGGCTCGCCCTCGATGGCGGCGACGATGGCATAGAAGCCGGCCATCAGGGCCAGGGTGGTAAAGATATTCGGCAGCAGAAATGCGCCCTTGGCCATTTTGCGCTGCGGCTTGTCGTCACTCATGCTGGCTGGCAATGTCAACGGGACCGCAAGGATAGCACTCAAACCGGCCGCGTTCCGGCCTCGTCGCGTCGGCCAGACTGCTATCATTGCCGGTTTAACCATTCACCTGAGCGAAAAATACGCCATGAAAGCCTCCGTTTTCCACCTGGCCACCCAGCGTGAAGTCCCGGCCGATGCCGAAATCGTCTCGCACCAGTTGATGCTGCGCACCGGCATGATCCGCAAGCTGACCTCGGGCATCTACACCTGGACGCCATTGGGGCTGAAGGTATTGCGCAAGGTCGAACAGGTGGTGCGCGAGGAAATGGACCGCGCCGACAGCCTGGAAATGCTGATGCCGTCGGTGCAACCGGCCGAGTTGTGGCAGGAAACCGGGCGCTGGGACGACTTCGGCCCGTTGCTTTTGAAAATGTCGGACCGGGCCGGGCGCGAGTTCGCCTTCGGCCCCACCCACGAGGAAGTGATCACCGAGTTTGCGCGCGCCGAAATCCGTTCCTACAAGCAGCTACCGATCTGTTTTTACCAGATCCAGACCAAATTCCGCGATGAAATCCGGCCGCGCTTCGGTGTCATGCGCGCGCGCGAATTCCTGATGAAGGACGGCTATTCCTTCCATATCGACGAAGACTGCATGGGCCGTTACTACCAGGTCATGTACGACACCTACACGCGCATCTTCGAGCGCCTGGAGCTGAAGTTCAAGGCGGTGACCGCCGATTCCGGCGCCATCGGCGGCGCGGTCAGCCACGAGTTTCACGTACTGGCTGACTCCGGCGAAGACCAGATCGCCCATGTGCCGGGCGGTGACTATGCCTCCAACGTCGAGCTGGCCGAGGCAGTGGCACAAGGCGAGCGCGCCGAAGCCACCGAGGA
>SL_3KL_010_SEDDRAFT_10002667_pt1 | contig 16278 bp, 12 predicted proteins | sample SodLakKL_010_SED_2_FD_10381 | JGI IMG/M metagenome (IMG submission 10381) | reverse complement strand
GATTATTTTGTCGATTGTCGCGTACAAGCCGGCATTTAAAAGGTTCCCGCCGATGCGCCGTCAACTCTCTTTCTCACGGCGGCGGTCCTCCGGGAAGGAGGCTTGCGCGAACGACCATAATATGGCATGTCGGAAATTATGCAAATGATGGGCGAGGGGATCGGCCGGGGGTACACGCTCCGACAGCCTGCGGGGAGCAGCGGCTGCCATGGCGACTCTTGATGGCGTCCGTGCCGCGGTTGCCCGGGTGGAAAACCGGATTCGGTTGGGATTCGATCGCTTTGTTGAGTTCACTATCGATGTGATCCACGATCGCCGCAGCGGAGGCATGGGCCGTTATTTCGCCCTGTTTCTGGATGGATTGTCCCGTGTTTTCGACGTGTTGGTGCGGCTGCGCCTCCGGTTGTACCAGCAGCGGATCCTTCGCAACCATCACCTCGGATGCCTTGTCATCGTGGTCGGGAATCTGACCGTCGGGGGGACGGGCAAGACTCCCGTCGTTGAAAAGCTTGCGCGCAGCCTGGTTGAGCGCGGTCGGACCGTCGCGATTCTGAGCCGGGGGNATATGAGCCGCAGAGAGCCGGTGCTGAAGAAATGGTGGCGCATGCTGACCCACCTCGAGCCTCCCCCTCCGAAGGTTGTGAGCGATGGGACCGCGATATTGCTCGATTCCGAGACCGCGGGTGATGAACCGTACATGCTCGCGCGCAATCTCCCCGGCGTGCTCGTTCTGGTGGACAAGGACCGGGTCAAGGCGGGCCTCCACGCGATCAAAAAGTATCATGCGGACACCCTCATCCTCGACGACGGGTACCAATACTTCGCGCTGAAAGATCACCTGCAGTTGCTGATGATCGACAAGACCAACCCGTTCGGGAACGGACGGCTGCTTCCCCGGGGAATCCTCCGCGAGCCGATTCGCCACCTGCGCCGGGCGTCCTACATCTTCGTAACGAAGTCGGACGGGGTCTCCGATCCCGAGCTGACCGCCTCCATTCGCCGGTACAAACCGGATGCGGAGCTGATCGAATGCACCCATCGGCCGCGCTATCTCCAGACTGTTTTCGGCGATGGCCGGCTGGCATTGGATCAAATGAAGGGCAAGCGGATCGGTGCGTTCTGTGGCATCGCGAGTCCGGAAAGCTTTGAGCGCTACCTTGTGGGTTTTGGGGCCCGTGTCGAATACAAGCACTGGTATCGTGACCACCATCGGTTTCTGCCCGGCGAGTTGGAGCAGTTCTTCCGCGAGGCGGTCGCGCGCGAGCTCGACATGGTCGTCACGACGGAGAAAGATGCCGTTCGAGTTCCAATCGGGTTTCAGTCCGCGGTTCCTTTTTACTACCTGCGGGTTGAGGTGGAGATCATCAACGGGGTCGCCGACTTCGAGGAGGCCGTATCACGGATCTGCTTCCCGAAAAAGCCGATGGCGGCGACACGGCAGCCGTTCGTGGCGCAGGACCAGGCATTCGGCGGGGAGAAGTGAACGTTTTTGGAGCTGTCTCCACTTGACAAGGTTGTGCGAAGATGGCTGAATGCTTGGTCTTTCAGCATTCTCGTATACTACGGGGAGTGGGTTGCGGCCCGCTCTTTTTTTTCTTACAGACCGCACAACCAAACATACATGAGCAACGAAATCCTGGCCGTCCTGGAGTACATGGAAAAGGAGAAGGGGATCCCGCGGGAGGAGATGATCGCGGCGATTACCAATGCAATTCGCGGCGCTTCCGAGAAGGGGGTCAACGCGGGCCAGGAGCTTCGGATCGCGATCGATCCCCAGAGCGGTGAACTGAGCGCATGGGCTCTGCTCGAGGTGGTGGACTCTGTCAGCGATCCTCACAACCAGATCCACATTGAAAAGGCGCGCGAATACGGGAATCCGCAGATCGGAGATTTCATCGAAAAGCCGATCGATCCCTCCGGACTCGGCCGGATCGCCGCTCAGACGGCCCGGCAGACGATCATGCAGCGGCTGCGCCAGTTTGAGAAGGAGCGGATCTACGATGATTTCAAGGACATGGAAGGCGATATCGTTTCCGGAGTCGCGCGGCGTCGGGAGCGGGGCGACCTGGTCGTGGATCTCGGCAAAGCCGAGGCGATTCTTCCGCCGCGTGAGCGGGTTCCTGGTGAGGATTATTCGCCCGGCGAGCGCATTCGCTCCCTGCTCCTGCGAATCGAACCGACGAGTCGCGGTCCGGAGCTGATCCTCAGCCGCGCGAGTCCGAAGTTTGTGCGCCGGCTCTTCCAGCTGGAGGTGACGGAGATCGCGGACGGCACCGTGACGATCGAATCGATCGCCCGGGAGCCCGGCTACCGAACAAAGATCGCGGTGCTCTCCTCCGACCCCAAAGTGGATCCCGTCGGCGCCTGTGTCGGCGCGCGCGGGGCGCGGGTCAAGAGCATCGTTCGGGAGTTGGGGGGCGAGAAGATCGACATTATCAAGTATCACGCCGATCCGGTCGAGATGCTCCAGGAAGCGATCAACCCGGCGGTCGCGAGGAACGTGCGCGTGGACCATGCCAATCGGCGCCTTGCCTTTGAGGTGAATGAGGATCACCTGTCGATTGCGATCGGGCGACGCGGTCAGAATGCGCGTCTGACCTCGCGGCTTCTCGGCTGGAAGCTCGATATCTCGAAGGCCGAAGTCAAGGAGATCGGGTTCGAGGCGCGGAGGAAGGAGGCCATCGCCGCCTGGACCGCGGTTCCGGGAATCGGCGATGAGGTTGCGGAGTTTCTGGTTGAGAACGGAATGGTCAGTCCGGAGGCGTTCGAAGATGTCGAAACCCAGGACCTTGTGGAACTCGGGTTCACTCAGGAGGATTCCGAACGCCTCCTGGAGCAGGTACAAGCCTTCCGTGCCGCCAACCACTGAGTCGGGATTACTTGTCACCAGGCGCAAATCGGTTTTATTTTTTGCTATGAGCGTTCGCATTTATCAACTTTCCAAGGAAATCGACATGGAGAATCAGGAGCTTATCAAGCTCCTGCGCGAGCGTGGCTATGATGTGAAGAGCGCTTCCAGTTCGATCGACAACATTTCGGCGGAGAGTTTCAGGGAGGAATTTGGCCCCAAGGCGGACGAAACAAAAACCCCGGAAACCGACTCGGCCGATGACGCGTCCGCGCCGCAGGTACATGCATCCCCGGCACCTCCTTCAGCCGCGCCGAAACCGGTTCTGCCTCCCGGCGCCGTTGTACGCAGCCGCGCGGATGTTGAGCGCGAGCGCAAGGAGCGCCAGGAGGCGCAGCAGGCTCCCGCCGCACCGCCGCCTCCACCTCCCCCCGAGCCACCGCAGCGGGTCCGCCCCGGATCCGGCGTGGTAGCGCCGCCGCCGGCTCCCGGGGAGAAGTCGGACTCGGGCAAGGAACAGAAAACAACGCCCCCCTCGTCCCGGACGCAGGAGAAACCGGCGGCCTCCCGCGCATCCGGTCCGACTCCGGTGGCACCGCCCCGGTCGCCGCAGCCGCTCCGCCCGCCTCAGATCAAGCCGCCGAGTCCGGTGAGCCCGCCGCCCGCTTCGAAGGAGGAGTCGTCTGCCGCCGAACCGGGTGTGGAGGAGCAGACCGCGGGGGATGACGCGGGTGACGTTCGCAAAATCCAGGTCAAACCGCCGATTGTGGTGCGTGATTTCGCAAAATCAATCGGGCTGCGCCCCTTTCAGCTGATCTCCGAGCTGATGGAGATGAATATTTTCGCCTCGATGAACCAGATCCTCGAGGAGGACGTTGCACAGCGTATTGCCGAGAAGCACAACATTGTGCTCGAGGTCCGGCACCGCGGCGAATCTCAGCAGGTGGCCGCGAAAAGAAAGCAGGAACCGGAGGAACCGGTCGACGAATCCAAGTTCCTGGAGCCGCGTCCGCCGGTGGTTTGCATTCTTGGACATGTCGACCACGGCAAGACCACATTGCTGGATGCCGTTCGCCAAACGCACGTGGTCGATGGAGAAGCGGGTGGAATCACCCAGCACATCGGAGCCTACCAGGTCGAACACAATGATCGAAAGGTCACGTTTATCGACACGCCCGGACACGCCGCGTTCTCGAGAATGCGGATGCGCGGAGCCGAGGTGACCGATATCGCGGTTCTCGTGGTGGCTGCGGACGACGGGTTCATGCCTCAGACCGACGAGGCGCTCGGACACGCCCGTGTGGCAAAGGTCCCCGTGGTGGTCGCGATCAACAAGACGGATGTCAAAGGCGCCAACATCGATCGCGTCAAACAGCAGATGCAGGAGCGCGGAATCGCTCCCGAGGACTGGGGCGGTGAAACGCTGTGTGTTTTGGTCAGTGCAATCACCGGCGAGGGTATCGGCGATCTGCTCGAGGCGCTGCTGCTCCAGGCTGAGATCATGGAGCTCAAGGCGAACCCTCGCTGTGCCGCTGAAGGGGTGGTGATCGAGACGCAGAAGGAAGTCGGGCGCGGCTCGACGGCCTCGGTGATCGTTAAACGGGGCACGCTTCGTCAGGGCGATGCAATCGTGTGCGGCCAGTATTATTGCAGAGTTCGCTCCCTGGTGGACGATGCCGGTCGGGGGATCAAGTCGGCACTCCCGTCGACACCGGTCAAGGTGATTGGGTGGAATGGAACCCCTGAAGCCGGGGCCCTGTTCCGGGCCGAGAAGAATGAACGCGTCGCGAAGCGTCTGGCCGAGGAGAACGAAGAAGCCTTTCGCAAGGAACAGTATGGACCGGCGGTTCAGGAAGCCGGTCCCGCCGCGTCGATCGACGATCTGTTCGCTGCGATTGAGCGGACGCAGGTCGCGACTTTTCCTGTTGTGGTCAAAGCCGATGTGTACGGCACATCCGAGGCGCTTGCGACCAGTCTTGAAAGCATCAAGAGCGAGAAGATCAAGCTGCAGGTAATCGATACGGGCGTTGGTGCGGTGAGCAAGAACGACATCCTGATGTGCAGCGCCGCAAAAGCTGCGATTGTGGCGTTCAACGTGAGCCTGGAAAACGGTGCCGGTGCTTTTGCCAAGCACCACGGCATCCGGATCTTCCAACATGATATCATCTACGAGTTGATCGATGCGGTCAAAGACGCGATGGCGGATCAACTCGAGCCCGAGCTGCGCGAGAACAAGCTTGGGGCCGCCGAGGTTCGGCAGGTTTTCCCGGTCGCCAAGGGACTGGTGGCCGGCTGTCTTGTAACCGAGGGTCGTGTTCAACGCGATGCTCGTGCGCGACTTTTGCGCAAGGGAGAAGTGGTCGGCGAAAGCCGGGTGTCCGCGCTGAAGCGATTCAAGAACGACGCCACGGAAGTGCGCGCCGGGTATGAGTGCGGGATCAGTCTCGGATCCTTGAACAAATACGAACCCGGTGATGTTATTGAGTGCTTCACTATCGAGAAGGTTAAACCGGAACTCTGAGCTGTGCCACAGCGCGTCGTACGAGTAAACGAGTTGATCAAACGGGAAATCAGTGAGATTCTCCACACTCGTTATCAGTCCGAATCCGTCTACATCACCGTTACGGCTGTCGATACGGCTGCGGACCTGCGGCGCGCCGACGTTTTCTACTCCGTGCTCGGCGATGAGGAGCGCGCCCTCGCCGTCGACGGCTTCTTTCAGGCCTCCAGCGCTGATATCCGCCGGATGCTTGCGAGGAGGATCGTCTTGAAGTATCTGCCCGAGTTGCATTTCCACGAGGATGATTCGATCGCGCGCGGTATCCGTCTCAACAAACTCCTCGACGACCTCGGCCTCCCGGGCGAGAGCGAAGAACCTCCCGGCGACGGCGAATCCACATGAACGAATACGCCAACAGTGACGCTGCGGAATTCCGTGCGATTCTCGAGTCATTCAAATCCCGGCCGGTCGCGGTGCTCGGTCATCTCCGCCCGGACGGCGACTGCATTGGATCGCAGGTGGCCCTGACCCGCGTGATGCGGAAGATGGGGCTGGCGGCGGTGGCTGTGAACGGCCACGCCGTGCCGCGCGCCCTGCAGGGATTCGTGGGCGACACGCCCTTCTTTGAAGGGGCCGACTTCAACGTCGACGGCCACATCGCGGTGGCGGTTGACTGCGCGGACTTCGGGCGGATCGGATCCGACCTCAACGCCCGGTTTGCGACGGTTGCGGTGAATATTGATCATCATATCTCCAACGCACGCTACGGGGAACGGAATTTCATCGATCCGGAATCCGCTGCAACCGCCGAAATCCTGGCACGGCTCTTTTTGGATGCGGAGCTTCCGATCGACGCAGTCACGGCTCAGGCCCTGTACGCCGGGATCGCGACCGATACCGGGCAATTCCGGTTCAATTCCACCACGAAGGATGTCTTTGAGTTGTGCGCCCGGCTGATAACGCTCGGAGCGGATCCCGCGGCCGCCGCAGTCGATCTGTACGAGCGCGAGAGCCCGGCAAAACTTGCCCTTCTACAACGATTTATTCAATCGTTCCGTTTCTATTGCGATCGGCGGGTCTGCGTCGGTGTTCTGGGGCGCAAGGACTGGGAGGAGACCGGAGCCGCGCGTGAGGATACCGAGGGTTTGGTCGACTACGCGCGCTGCCTGGACGGCGTGGAGATCGGGATTCTTCTCGAGGAACGCGAGTCCGGAATGAAGGGCAGCCTCCGGGCGAAAAATCCCGTACACCGGGTCGATCTGCTGGCAAGACAGTTCAACGGGGGCGGGCATGCCTGCGCCGCCGGATTCGATCCGGACTCCGATCTCGATGCGTTCTACCCGAGGCTGGTCAAAGCGCTTGAGGCTCATTTTCATGACTGTGACCACTCGAATTTATAGTCTGCGACGACGCAATTCAACACCATGACTCCGAACGATCAAGCCCTCGAGGGCGTCCTGCTTATTGACAAGCCGGTTGGAATCACCTCGCACGACGTGGTGGACCGGGTGCGGCGCAAATTGCGTATGAAGCGCATCGGCCATGCCGGTACGCTCGATCCTATGGCAAGCGGTCTGCTTATCATCCTTGTAGGCAAGGCGACCAAGATCTCCCAGTATTTGATGAGCCTCGACAAGGAGTATGAGGGCACGGCGCGATTCGGGATCACCACGGACTCGCATGACCGTGACGGTGAGATTCTCGAACGCAAGGATGCATCGGCCCTCGAGTCCGAACAGATTCTGGAGGCGATGCGCGATTTTACCGGAGATCAGTATCAGATGCCGCCGATGTTTTCTGCGAAGAAGATCAAGGGTGTTCCCTTGTATAAACTAGCCAGGAAGGGAAAAGAAGTGGAGCGGGAACCCCGTTTTATCCGGGTGTCACAATTTGAAATGCTCGGATTCGAGAATCCGGACGCCCGGTTTCGCCTGGAGTGTTCAAAGGGAACGTACGTGCGAACCATCGTTCACGACCTTGGCGCGAAGCTCGGCCTCGGCGCACATCTCGTTGCGTTGCGCCGCACGGCGGTTGATCGATTTTCAGCGGTGGATTCCGTGCGGCTTGAAGACTTTGAGGAACTGGGGTATGGCGACGTGCGGCGTGCGCTGATCCCGCCCCATCAGGCGGTTCCCAGCAGTATTATAAAATAGTGTACGAATTCTTGCGCGGCGACGTTTTTTCGTGAGTCCTGTACATTCATTCCCGGAGATCGTAGACGGGCTCGAGGCTGTGGAACTCGACCGACCGTTTCACATGGCGATCGGAATGTTTGACGGGGTTCACCTGGGGCACCAGGCCGTGATTGAATCCGCGATCCACGCGGCTCGCGGGGCGGGCGGAGTTTCCGGAGTGCTCACGTTTCATCCGCACCCGTCGCGCCTGATCGCGCCGGGTCGCGCGACGCCGCTTATTCAGCCGCGTCCGGTCAAGGAAAGGGTGCTGCGCAATCTCGGCGTCGATCTGATCGTCTGGCAGGAGTTCAACCGTCATGTGGCCAATGTCGCAGCGCAGGAGTTCCCAAGCTTTCTGAAGCGCCGGGTTCCCGCGCTGCACACGGTTTACGTGGGGGAGGATTTCCGGTTCGGCAAGGGCAGGGAGGGCACTGTGAAAACCCTGATCGCCGAGGGGAATCGGCTCGGGTTCGGCGTGCTTTCGATCGAGCGTGTTCGCCTGAACGGGGAACCGATCAGCAGCTCGCGAATTCGGAGTTGTCTTGCGGATGGCCGCCTGGAGGAGGCGAACACGCTCCTCGGCTATCCATATATCGCGGCCGGTACTGTGATCGAAGGTCGGAAGGTCGGACGCACGCTCGGATTTCCAACGCTGAACATCCCGTGGAGCCCGGAGTGCCTCCCCGCCTATGGTGTGTACGGTGTCCGGGTTACGTTGCCCGACGGCAACCGGGTAACCGGCGTCGCAAACTTCGGGGTGCGGCCGACGGTGGCCGATGATTCGGCTCCGCTTTTGGAGGTCCATTGCCTGAGACCGGTCGACGCGGGGTCGGGGGCGTTCCTTGTTGTCGAATGGTTGTGCTTCCTGCGGCATGAACGAGCGTTCGAATCGCTCGATGAACTAAAGGCGCAAATCGCTCGTGATATGGAACGGGCGAAGAAGATGGTGGATGGTTGACGCGGGATTTGTTGAGCGGAAGCATCATGACGAGGGAAGCGCCGGAAAGAACTTCAGGAGGGTTTCCCGAAGCGTTCGCGAAAGGATCGGTTTGGCCAGATAGCCGTTCATCCCGGCCTCGAGGCAGCGCTCGCGGTCTCCGCTCATCGCATGGGCGGTCATCGCGATGATGGTGATGGCGTTGTCGACGCCCTTTTCGCGTTCGCGCCTCCGGATTTCACGCGTGCACCTCACGCCATCCATGATCGGCATCTGAAGGTCCATGAACACGACGTCGTACTGAACGTTGCCGTCGAGCGCCTGGATTACCTGTTCGCCGTCGTCCACGGTGTCGACCGAGTGTCCCTGCTGTTCGAGCAGGCGCTTTGCCACGATCTGATTGACGGAGTCATCTTCAGCCAGGAGGATTCGCAGGAATTGAGTTGGCGCTCGATCCTCCTCATCGACCACCGCTGTTGCTTCCGCTGTGTCGACGATTCTTAGTTCGAGCGTGAAGAAAAAGCAGGAGCCTTTCCCGGGCTCACTCTCGAGTTGAATCTCCCCGTGCATCAAGTTGATGAGTTCCTGTGAAATTGCGAGGCCGAGCCCGCTCCCGCCGTATTTTCGTGTCATCGTGGGATCGGCCTGCGTGAAGGATTGGAAGACCAGCTCCTGCTTGTCGGCCGGAATGCCGATGCCGGTGTCGCGGACGGAAAAACGCAGGCGGACCCGGTCCTCGTGAATGCTTTCCGGTTCCACGCTCACATCGACTGCGCCGGAGTCGGTGAATTTCAGAGCGTTGCCCAGGAGATTCACCAGCACCTGGCGCAGTCGCGAGGGATCTCCGAGAACGCGGGTGGGAACACCTTCGGAAATGTGGTAATCGAGTGCGATGTTCTTCTGCGCGGCCTGGACCGTGAATCCCGACACGGCGCCGACGATGCAGTCGGTGACGGAGAAGGGCACCGTCTCGAACGTCAACCTCCCCGACTCGATGCGGGAGATATCGAGGATGCTGTTGAGCAAGCCAAGAAGATCCTCCGCGGCCCGCTGCACGATCTCCATGAGCTCCCGCTGCTCGGGATTGAGCGAGGTCTCGAGGGTGAGTTCAGTCATCCCGAGGATGCTGTTCATCGGGGTGCGGATCTCGTGGCTCATGTTGGCGAGAAACTCGCTTTTTGTTTGCGTTGCGGCCTCTGCGATGCGGCGGGCGTGTTCCATTTCCGCATTGCGCGATTGCAGGTGTTTGTAAAGGCCCGATGCGTACAGGTAACTGGTGATCGCCGATGCGAGGTTGTCGAAATAGCGATGATAGTCGTTGCACAGATCCCCCATGAACAGCCCGAGCGTGACGCCGTGCGCGCTGAGCGGGTGTATGACGATACCCCACGGAGCGTCGTTGCGACGGACGCGATCCGTGATGTCGATATCGAGCAACCGCATACGCTCTGACGTGGGGAACCAGTTGTCTGAGATGGAATCATCCCAGAATGAAAACGTGCCGTCCGAATGCGATGCGACCCGGTCCATTTTGTCGGCGATAAACGTCCCGAAGAACCGGATGTCGGCGAGGCGACCGATGACCTGCAGAAATTCGCGGATCTGCTCGATCGTATTGTCGGAGTCGTCGCGATAGGAGATCATGACACCCAGGTTCGTGGTCCACGAATTGAACTTCTTGGCGAACATGAGTTCGCGCACGGTGGTCGTCTCATGTCGCGTTTCGGCGGATGCATCGCCGGAGCGTAGCTGCGAACATCGAGCGCCGCTTGCGATGTCCACGATTTCTTCCAGTCCACACGAGGATCTTCGGATAAATTCGATTGGAACGACGGTCCGCCGGGGCAGAGCAGCACCCGTCCGAAGGTGTTTGATGAGGTTGTTGACCGCGATTGTCCCGAGGTCCTGCGAGCGCGATGCGAAGGAGGAGAGCGGGGGGTCCGCCCACGCGCACTCAGGCGAGTTGTCATAGCCCACAATCGCCACATCCTCCGGGATGCGCTTATTCGCTTTCCGCAATGCGAGTATTGCGCCGAATGCACTGGCGTCGTTCGCCGCGACGATCGCGGAAAAGGCGACGCCGTTTCGCAGAAGCCGGTTCGTAACCTCAAATCCTGAATTGTCACTCATTCCCGCGTCTACGATCAGCTCAGGATCTTCCGCGAGCCCCGCCGCACGGATCCCTTCGAGGTAGCCGCGCTGCCGTTCGCGCACGGCTGTCCGGCTCCATGGAGCTCCGAGGAAGACGATGCGTCGATGTCCGGCCCGCACAAGCGTTACGACCGCCTGCCGGAAAGCTGAGCGTTCGTCGGGAACAATACATGGAAGCGATCCCATCTCCCGCATGAGAAGTATTACAGGCAGGTTCCGTTCCTTCCAGAGCGATTGTGCGTGTTGCTGTAACTGCAGGTTCGGGCCTGCAAAGATCAATCCATCGAGATCCTGTAGATTCGGCGGAAGGCAGATTGCAAACTCTTCAGCCGTCATGCGGTTATGATGGGCCACATTCAGGGAGGAGATGACGAGAAGGTTGCACTCCCGTTCCCTGGCGGCTTCCATGACGCTCTGCTGTATCGGGTAGAGGTGATCGGCACCCTGGCAGGTGAAGAGACCGATGGTCGGGTTAGACATGTCAGAGGTAGTTGAATGCAGTCACATCGAAATGTAAAATACAGCAAAATGACGATTTCAGACGGGTGTCAAATATAATATGTGGATCGTGCTGGTTCGCACGATACTTGAGTCGTTTGGGGCACATGGGGTATAAATTAGAATACAGCAGGACATCATGGAGGTCCAGGATATTGCGCATGGCGGATCAGTACCAGAGCCGGCGATCGAGCCCGCGATACTGGATCGCTTCAAGGAGGTGGGATCCGCGAATCTCCGGCGAATCAGCCAGATCGGCGATGGTCCGTGCAACCTTCAGAACACGATCGTAGGCGCGGGCCGAGAGCTGCAGTTCCTCCATGGCCTGTTGCAGGAGCCGGGTCAGGTCACTCGACAGCCCGCAGTGCTTGCGAATGCCGCTGTGTGGCATCCTTGCGTTGCAATAGGTCCGGCTTCCGTCAAACCGCTCCAACTGCCGCCGTCGGGCTTGCTGGACACGGTGCCGTACGGTTGCCGAATCCTCCCCCGGAGTTCCCTGCGAGAGTTGATCGAGGCTGAGGGCGGGGGCTTCGACATGAATGTCGATGCGGTCGAGCAAGGGGCCGCTGATGCGGTTGCGATAGCGCTGTATCTGTGTCGGGGTGCAGCGGCAGCTGTGGCGTCCGTCGCCAAGGTAGCCGCACGGGCACGGGTTCATCGCCGCCACGAGCATGAAGGAGGCCGGGAGCGTGATCTTCCCGGCGCTGCGCGAGATCGTGACTTCGTCATCCTCGATCGGTTGACGGAGCACCTCGAGAGCGGAGCGACGGAACTCGGGCAGTTCGTCCAGGAAGAGCACCCCGTAGTGAGCGAGCGAGATCTCGCCCGGTCCCGGAATGGTGCCGCCCCCCAGCAATCCGACGTCGCTGATCGTATGGTGCGGGGAGCGAAACGGTCGGTGGAATCCGCGCCACTCGGATTCGACCGTTTTTCCGGCTGCCGAGTGTACGCTCAGTATTTCGAGAAACTCCTCGATATTCGGTTCGGGCATGATGCCCGGGATTCGCTTCGCGATCATCGATTTTCCGGATCCGGGCGGGCCGATGATCAGGATGTTATGCTGTCCGGAAACCGCCACCTCAACGGCACGCCGCAGGCGAGCCTGTCCCTTGATCTCGGAGAGATCGAGGCCGGCGCATTGCGCGGCGTTCGCCCGCCAGCGGGCGAGGGGCGAACACGCGGGTTCGATCGGGCGCCGGCCGTCCAGAAACTGCTGTGCGGCGTCGAGGCTTGGAACCGGATAGACGCGAATACCGGCGACGAGCGCTGCTTCGGTGGCCGAGGCCGGCGGAAGAAGCAATCCGCGGTACCCCTGCTCACGGGCCAGAAGCGCCAGAGCCAGCGCGCCGCGGACCGGTCGGGTTTCTCCGGACAGGCCGAGTTCTCCGGCTACCAGGTATTCGTTGAGACGCGGGTTCTCGCTGCCCCGCAGCGATGCGATGAGCCCGAGGGCGATCGGAAGGTCGTACATCGGTCCCTCCTTGCGCAGGCTGCCCGGCGCCAGGTTGACCGTGGTATGGTAGTCTGGCACGGCAAATCCGCTGTTCGCCAGAGCTGTCGTAACCCGATCCATCGACTCCTTGACCGCGGCATCGGGGAGTCCGACCACGACGGTCTTCTTCTCGCCTTTCTCCCCCGTGTTGACCTCGATCGCGACCGATTCGGCGCGGATCCCCTGCAACGCTCCGCTCTGTACCACCGCAAGCATCCCGTTGTTGAATGCGGCGCGCCCGTTGAAGACAACAATAAACGCTGCAAAATAAAAGTTTTACAATAATCAGGATTACAATTTCGGCCCGGCCCGGCGCGGACGATCCCGCCTCAATGCCCTCGGCCCAGGATGTTCGGAATCTGCCGCAGATCGGTTAGGATCGCGTCCGGTTCGACCCCGATGCAGTCTGGATCGTTGGCGCGCAGACGCAGGGACCGGCGGTCTCCGGCAAAGAGGGCGGTACGGAATCCTTCCTCCCGGGCGGGCCAGACATCGTTGCGCAGATCGTTACCAATGTAGAGACAATCCTCCGGGCCGATCTCCAGGTCGGCGAGGGCGGATCGAAGTTGGGCGAAGAGGCGGCGCGACGGTTTTGCCTCGCCGGCGCGGTACGACCAGATGCACAGGTCATCGATCAGGCCCAGCGCATCGGGGGTCTTGCCGAGGAAGGCTTCGAAGAGCAGGGGAGTAAAGAACTGGGCGTTGGAGACAATGCCGAGGGGGATATCCATCTCGCGCAGGGCCATCAGGGAGCCGGCGAGGTGGGGCATGGGCCACACCGGATTGGCGCGGCACTCATACGCTACCGCAAGGTACTCGAGTTGCTCGCGTTCCAACCCCGCCGCCCATTCCGGGGCGATTTCCCGGAGCAACTCCTTCCAGGTGTCGCGGATTTCAACCTCCGGGAACGCGATGCCGCCGTCACGGGCTCGCTGGTGGGCACGCTGAATATGCTTCGTGAACCGTTCGCCCAGATCCTGGCCGGCGAGCGCATCGGCCGGCGCACCTGCTTCCACGATTGCCTCACGCAGGGGGATGTCGCGGTCCTCGGGTGAGGCGAGGCTGATATCCCCGGAAGCGGAGATGAAGAGCGTCCCGTATATGTCGAACGCGACAGCACGGAGATTCGGCATTGGGGTGAACTGTGCAGGAAGCCCGGCAGGCAGCGGTTCGATGGGTTCGGACATGCGTTGGATCAACTCGGATGGCGCATCCATAGGGGGAGGAATACGCGTCCTCAACCGGCCTGACGAGCGCAAATATCCGCATATTCGCACGCGCTCGGCTTCGCCTTTTGCGAATCATCGCGGTTGACTCCACAGAGGCGGATTGGCACAACGAACGTGCGGATTATGTTAGCTCAACCGGCATGGCTTCCCGAGATCTGGCGACCGCACTCGCCGGCTGTCGGCGATGCCGCCCATTGGTGTTGCGGCGCCCTGGAACTGGTTCTGTGCCGGCACGGGGACGACTGGCTGGTGCGCAGCGCACCGCGGTCGGACGAGTCATTCGGGAACTATGGCGTGACGATTGCCCCGGAGGGCCAAGGTGACACGAAGGGTGCCGAGCGGTGGGCGTTCGACCGCGCTGTGGACCGGTTTTTTGTGAAACCGGCGATGCCTGACCGCCCGGTGGTGGTCAGGCCGTATGATCCGCTTCATGTTCCGCAGCATTCGGAGGTGCTCTTCTATGTTTCGATTCCCCTCTGGATGCAGGTACATGTACTGGACGGGAGAGACCAATCTGTGGCGCTCGGTTCATATCCCTCGTTGCCGATCTCCGGGATTTGGTTTGGTGATCCGATGTCGGGGATGCTATGCTACAGTCTGAAAAGCCGTGCGCTGCGCGATCTGAGCGGCTTTGTGGTGGTGGCGCATCGTGCGGTCTGTCCGGTAACGATCCGGAACACATGTCCGGAGACGCTGTTGATCGAGAAGTTCTGCCTGGACGTTGCGCACCTGGGGGTCTTTGCAGGCGCGGAACGCCTATGGGCGCAGCCGGTGACGTTGCACCGCTTCGATTCGGAGCGTCCCGTACGTGCGGAGTACGGCCGTTCGGCGCCGACACAAGCGGGGGAATGCGTGGTGTTGGCTCCCCCGGCCCGGAGACCCGAGGCCGGGCTCTTGAAGCGCGCCTTCGCATCCGACGCCTTTCGACTCTTTTGATACCGAAGCCCTTTTATGATAGCTGCGCTGCCGATGGACGAACCGACGCTGATCTCCCTTCAGGCGATGCTCCTGCGTTCTTTTCTGATCGCTGTGATTGGATTCCCGCTGCTTTTCGTGGGGAGCCGGCTGGCCGCCCGTGTAGCGCGGCGTAATTTCACCGAACACCATGCCTTTATCGTCAGCAAGCTCGTCTTTTACATTGGTTGTATCCTGATCTTGGTGACGATTTTGTTGAACCTGAACTTTAATCTGACGGCCATTCTGGGGACGGCGGGCATCGCGACGGTTGCGATCAGTTTCGCGGCGCAGACCAGTCTATCCAACCTCATCTCGGGACTTTTCCTACTCGCCGAGAAGCCTTTTGGAGTCGGCGACATGATTCTGGTCAACGGCACTCGCGGGCTCGTTCTCTCGATTGACCTTCTCTCGGTGAAGCTGCGCACCCTCGACAACCTCTATGTCCGTGTGCCGAACGAGACGATTATCAAGAGCGACGTAACGACTATCACGCGGTTTCCGATCCGGCGCATGGATTTGGATGTGGCTGTCGCTTACAAAGAGAATCTGCGGCGTGTGCTCGAGATCCTGAAGGAGATTGCGGAACAGAACGTCTACAGTCTCGACGAGCCGGCTCCGCTGATTCTCGTCAAGGAGTTTGGTTCTTCTTCGATCAACATTTTACTTGGGGTCTGGTTCGAAAAGGCGAACTTCCTGTTGCTGAAGAATGCGATAGTCCTGGACATCAAGGAACGATTTGAGCGCGAAGGGATCGAGATCCCGTTCCCCCACGTGACGGTGTACACCGGTTCCGCCACGACGCCGTTCCCGGTACGGGTCGGGGAGAAGGGTTCATCCTCTGATCCAGAGTGACGGCGGGGTGGCCGTCCTCTTTTACCGGCGCAGTGGTTGAAATCCGCCGGTATCCGCGCGTCTGTATTCGTCGTGGGCCATCTGCGCGAACAGCATCCAAGCGTCGGCCGATCCCATCGTCTCGTTCATCCGGGCGATCATGTCCGCTATTTCCGGAGAGTCGGTGTCGACATCCGGTGCATCGCGATCCTGCAGGAATACAAAAATCCCCTGGTTGCCCTGAAAGATCATGCCGGCGACTTCGCCCGGATCGAGGTGGACCGCATGCTGCAGGTGACGGGGGTTGAATCCTTCAGGCGGTTGCGATCCCTCGAATGGTCCGAATGACTGGACGCGGAATCCTTCCTCCTCCGCTGTTTCGCGGAATGTGGCGCCGAAGGCGACGGACTCCTCGAGATACTGACGGACCTCCTCACCCGTTTCGATAAAGCGCCGTCGACGCTCCTCGTTTGCATAGTCTTCACGGACCGCGTCGGCCACCTCCTCGAATTCAGGTATGCGAGCCGGGATCGTCTCGTGATACACAAGGACGGCGCCGCCGTCCCCGGTCTCCGCAACCTGGGAGTAGTAGTCGCGATCGTCCAGGTTGAATGCCGCGTTGAGAATGCGCCGTGGTATGCCGGTTTGAGTTGGAAGGTTG
>SL_3KL_010_SEDDRAFT_10002666_pt1 | contig 16278 bp, 10 predicted proteins | sample SodLakKL_010_SED_2_FD_10381 | JGI IMG/M metagenome (IMG submission 10381) | reverse complement strand
GCTTGGACGCTCACCTTTTGAGCTTCTTTCACACTCTCTTTATTCAAAAGAGTCGGAGTTATAGTTTGATAGGCAAAAAAGTCGTCAAAACCGACAATTTTACCCGTTTTAACATATACAAAAGGATTGAAAAGTATTCCTCCTCTTGATCCGACATGAACATCAACAGAATACATATCTCCTTCCATAAATTGCTCAACCAAAACTTCCGGTTCCGCTCTGCCATTGTTCTCTTTATGTATCCTGTTTATTCTTCTCATTATCCTTCTTAGAGATTTTTCCAATTCTTCATGATGATAGGCAATAGTTACAAGAAGACTTGATGCTAATCCAATAGGTTTTATTACAAGCGGGAATCCTATTTTCTCTTCTATTTCTTTTATAGTTTTTTTACGAGAATCATTTGCCACCTTGTAAAGAGGAGTTATTGACTTATCGTAAGCCATAAATCTTCTTCTCATTTTTAATTTATTTGTAGACCAATCCAGAGATTCGGTTGTCGGAGTTCTTAGGTATGGAACGTGAGGAATAATTCTTTGAAGATATGGAATATTAGCGTCGCCTTTGGCGGTTATCGCCAAGAGCTCTCTTTCATGTGGCTTGATTGCTTTTGTTATAGAAGTGGGGGAGTTAAAATTACACCTTATTGCAATGTCATAAGTTTTTAAGAATTCTTTCTTTTCTTTCGTATCAGCTTTCTTTTGGTATATAAGGGCAATTCTGTATTCTTTTCCATACCTTTTTTTGAAATCGCCAACGACTCCCCACAGAGATGGAGAGTTGGAAACAAAAAGTATTATATTTTTCTTTGCGGCTGGTTTTCCCATGATATTTTTCCGCCTTATTTTTCAGGAATCTATAATGATGACAGAAGATAATTATTTGTCAATACTTGTAAAATTTTCCTGTTAATAAACCCAATCCCCATAATAATAGTCGTGATAAAGTATCAAATGAATGATACAATTCTTCCAAGCAATAAATTGTTTTATGAAAAATTCCTTGACATATTTATCTATTGCGATTTTTGTTTTTTTGGTGGGATTTGCCTTTTTTCTAACCCAAGGGAGAGAAGACTCGGAAGAGAAGATTGTGATAAGTGATGAAAGGTTGGAAGAATTAAGAAGTTCTTTTGAATTAAGGAATAGGCGAGGGGTTCAAGGAAAAGCTTTAGGTAACCCTGAAGCCCCGATACACTTCATTGAATATTCTGATTATTCTTGTGAACATTGCGTTGTTTTTTGGTCTGATGTTCTGCCTTCCATTGAAGAGGGTTATATAGATGAGGGGCTTGTGTATTATGAGTATAAAGATTTTCCGATAGTTGGAGGGGAGGTGGCGGCGGAAGCCGCTCATTGCGCGGGAGAGCAGGGGGCTTTTTGGCAGTATCACGATGCTCTCTTTTCAAGATATTTAAGAGACAGGCATTTATGGGGAGGAGAGAGAATACATAAAGAATATTCTTTGGCTTTGGGTCTTGATGGTGATTCTCTTATTGATTGCTTGAGGGGTGAAAAATACAGAAATATTGTTGAGGAAAACACAGAAGAGGCCAGTCGGCTGGGAGGGATGGGTACGCCGTTTTTTGTAATAAATGATATTTCAATTTCAGGTCTAAGGGATTTTGAGTTTTTTGAAGAGATAATTGAAGAGGAATTGGAAAAAATATATTCTGTAGAAGATGAGGAAGAATTAAAAGAGAGTGAATTAAATAATTAATTTTTATGTCTGCAGGTAGAGATAGAATATTTTGGTCATCAGAGAAAGCTTTTGTTCTTGCAACCGCCGCCGCTGCGGTTGGTTTGGGCAATATATGGCGTTTTCCTTATATTGCCGGTGAGAATGGTGGAGGAGCTTTTATTTTAGCTTATTTATTATCAGTATTAATCTTGGGGGTTCCTTTAATGGTTCTTGAGGTTAGCGCCGGTCGTGCTGAAAGAGGAAGTCCTGTTCGGACATTTAGAAAGATATACAGAAAAGCCGGAATGTTTGGTTGGTTTGTGGTTTTTCTTACGCTTATAATAATGAGCTACTACTTGGTTATAACCGGCTGGACTTTGGGGTTTGCTCTTGAAAGTTATACTCCGGGACCGATGAGTTCATTTGCGGAATTTACAAGTGGGTATGCATCTTTATGGTTCTTTTTAATAGTAGTTGCAATAACCGGATATATTGTAGCAAAAGGGGTAAGAGCTATTGAGATGATAGCCAAAATAATGATGCCACTTTTAATATTTATCATTGTAGTTCTTGCGGTATATGGATTAACTCTTGAGGGGAGAGGAGAAGCATTATCATTTCTCTTTAAGCCGGATTTCTCTGAAATGTTGAGTCCGTCTTTGTGGATGCTTGCTTTTGGTCAAGCTTTTTATTCTTTGGCGGTTGGGCAGGGATATTTGATAACTTATGGAAGTTTTATGCCCAAAGGAGTAAATCTTCCAAGGGCAACAGGAACAGTCGCTGGTATTGAAACACTTGTAGCCCTTATTGCCGGCCTTATGATATTCCCAATAGTTTTTACTTTTGGCCTTAATCCGGCAGAAGGGACGGAACTTGCCTTTACTACTCTGCCTTTGATATTCGCGACTGTACCGCTTGGGAGTTTTCTCGCTGTTTTATTCTTCACTTTATTCTTCTTTGCCGCCATCAGCTCTTGTATTGCCGGAATGGCTGTTGTTAAAACTGCGGTGAAAGAAGAGTTTGATGTAACTCACGCCAAGGCAACTATTTATTCTTTCTCAGCGCTTCTACCGCTCGGTCTGCTTTCCGCTTTGAGTTTTACTCCTTTGAATTTAGAGTTTATGGGGAGACCTTTTTTGGAAGTTCTGGATCTTTTCGCCGCCAATCAGGTGGTTATAACTTCGGGAGTTTTGGGAGGTGCAATAATAAGTTGGAGTATTCCAAAGAGTCACTTAATAGAAGGGTTTGGAACTCGCTGGAAGAAATTGTCCGGCTGGGTGATAAATTTTGTTAGGTTATTACCCATTCCGGTCGGTGTTCTTTTGATTATTACTTTATTGTTCTAACTTTACTTTGGGTAATAAATTTTGTTAGGTTATTGCCCATTCCAGTCGGGGTTTTGATAATTTTCACTTTTTTGGTTTAAATGGAGTAGTGGCCATTATGTATAAAACATTTCTATGTTCACTTGGACCGAACATGTTAGATTTTGAGCTTTCTTGAGTTTCTATAATGAAATTCCCGAGAGGTGAAAATGATTTTGATGCTTCATTTAGGATTATTGGCTCTAAATATGATTTTGTATTGCAGAGTTTTGCGCAAACAAGAAACTCAATTTTATTATCAAAAGGTATATTAAAATAATACTCAGCTATCATTTTTTCAGCTTCTTTTAATATATTATGATAGCGGGCATCTTTTACAGGTCTTTGGTAAAACAGTGACTCTCCAATGATTGTGTGTGTTAAAAGATAGAGTTTTAGTGAAAAGGTTAAATCGCTAGTATCATTTTTATAATTTGTTCTGACGGTGTCTAAGAAATGTTGCGGATTATGCGGTAGTTTCTTTTTCTCAATCTTTCCCAAAAGTTCTCGTGTTAGGTATAGAAAATTAATTGCGGGAGTTGAAAGATTAATTAGTGCTTCCTGGTCATTATAAAGTTCATTGTAAGTTTTTATTAATTCTTTTTTGTCCAAAATAGTTAATATTTCATGAGATATATCTTTATTATATACAGACTGTGCAAAAAGATATTTAAATAGTGCGTAATTTTTTTCATTTAAAACATAATGTTTTTCATACTTCTCCCTCCGCTTTTTTTTAGGACTCGTTGAGTTTTTAACGGGCGGTTTATAGATAAGTTTAGACAAAATTTCTTTTCTATTATTCCCTATAATTTCTTTTTTAAAAAGATCAAGGTGTTTTTTGTAAAACTTTTTATTTGTCCAAAGATACATGCGTGATAAATAATGAAATTTAAAGCGATGTAAATCTTCTATGTTGGAATCATAATAATGTTGCACATATACACTTCCTTTGTTTGAAAGATTGTTTTCTGTTTTTTGCTTGTAAAGAGAAATACCTAAATTGATTATTTTCTCTCCAATTGTTTCATTTAAATTCAAAAATTTTTGAGATGTCCAATTAGGGCCCGTGTTTACTTCAAGAAAGTACTTCTTTCCGTCAATAGATTCTAATATATCTACAGCAAGTACATCTACAGCAAAGTGGTTAGCTATTCGTTCTGCTGTTTTGTATACCTCGCTTTTTATTTCAGGATCTGTAATTGAAAAAATTTTTGCATTTTGTGCCACGTTATTAAAAAAAGATCCATCAGTAGCTTGTTTTTTTATAGCACCAATTGTTCTTTGTCCTACAATGTAAACCCTATATTCGCCTGTATTTTTTATTACATTTTGAAAAATAAAATTTCTTACAGACTTAATACTTTTAAGATCTTGATTTTTTTCTATAAGGTGAACACCTTTACCTAACCTTGAGATTTTTTTCTTCATCACAAAAGGGAAAGAGAGTTTTTTGGAAGAAATGAGTCTTAATAATTGTTTTTTATTTTTGACTTCATAGCTTGGTATTGAGAGCTTTGGAAGTTTTTTCTTAATAAGAGCTTGTTGATAACCTTTATCTGGTATGAATGGTTGCTCATCTTGAGTGCCGTTGATTACCACCCTTCCAGATTCTTTTATCGTTTTAATGAGAATTGATTTTTGCGAAGGTGCAAGAAGTACTGATCTGCGTATCACAATTTCTCCAAAAGTATCAATTAAAGATTTTAAATCTTGAACGGGTTCTTTTATTTGTACTCTTTCAATCGAAAGACCGGCTTTTCGGGCAGCTTTTTGAATATCTCTCTCTTCATAACTCGGAGTTGGTTGAATGCTTAAAATAGTGACTTTCTTTGGTTTTTTGTGTGACATATTAGTATTATTATATTTACATAAATGTTTATTTTAGTCCATGTTTTAATTTTTATTACTTTATTTCATTAAACGCTTTTTAGTAAATGCGTAACCGAAACTCGATTTTAAGTAGAGTTCAAATTGATATGCTAATTTTTTATCTAGGAATGCGCAATACCAAATTAATTTGTAGGGAGCTTTAGATTTTGAATACTTAGATTCACCAGAATTATGTTCTCGGATACGATCTTTTAGGTCCGTGGTCACACCTATGTATTTTGTTGAATCTTTTTTGCTTTTTAATATATAAACATAATGCATGTTTGTATTGTATCAAATTTATTATTCCACTACGCCAAGGCTACGACGGGGCGCGACCCCACTACGCCAAGGCTACGACGGGGCGCGACCCCACTGCGTGCCACTTCGCCTTTGGCTTTGTGGTACTACGCGGAGTCTCACCACTTCCTTCGCGGTGCTTGCACCGCGAAGCAAAAAATAACCGCTACAATTGTAGCGGTTATTTTTTGCGAAGTGGTGGAGATGGCGGGAATCGAACCCGCGTGCGAGGATTTGGTATAGATGAGTCTACACAGTATATCTTATTCTTGGGGTCTCATACTTCTATCTTAAGAATAAGCAAGACAATAGAAGTACCAGTTTCTGTGTTTCAGATAAGTGTCGAAACAAACACTCATCCTACACTCAATGGATTTACACCTCGGCTATGGTATTGAGTATTCCATAGAGAGACGTCGTTCGGGCTATTTAAGCGCGAGCGAAAGCGAAGTTGCCCGCAAAATACGGAGAAACTACGCCTTGTGCGTTATTTTTTGCACTTATTTTTTCTGAGATTTTAGGAGGTCTCAGAAGTCTCCACTATGCACAAATATACGCAAGAACCTCGTCGAATCCGATCATCCCCCGAGCACCACTTTTGAAAAATAGAAAAATGTATTACACAAAAGTGGTGCTCAGTGAATGACCGAAATATTGAATTGTAATGAGCTGTCTTATTCTAAACGGGCTTTGAATTCCCTTCTTACATCGCGTTCGGTATCCCGCTTTTTTATATTCTCTCTTTTATCAAATTTCTTTTTTCCGCGAGATACGGCAATTTCAAGTTTTATTAAGTCGCCCTTAGTGTACACTGAAATTGGTACTATTGTCAATGTTTTTTGCTTCTCTTTTCCTATTAGTTCAGATATTTCTTTTTTGGAAAGTAGAAGTTTTCTAGCTCTGTAAGGATCGTAGTCTTCCGGAGTATTTTGGGGTTGAAATGGGGGGATATAGGCATTTGTAAGAAAGGCCTCATTTCCTCTTACTGTTACAAATGAGCCGTTAAGGGAGCCTTTTTTCTCTCTAAGTGAGCGCACCTCAAAACCCGAAAGCTTTATTCCCGCTTCATATTTGTCCAATATCTCATATTCAAATTTTGCCTTTTTGTTTTTTAATAAAACCATAGCTAAATAATATCAGAAAAAATAACTAATTCTATGATATAAGAAATCCCGGGCGATTTTACTTAAATGCCAAATAAGTTATAATTACCTTCTAAATCATTTAATATGAACGTTTTTAACAACAAGAAAAAACCAAATAAGGAAAAAAATTCAAAAAAAGCTCCCAAAGGACCTTTGTCTCCTTCTAAGAAGCCTTCTTTTTGGAATAATCTAACAACCGCTCTTTTGATATTCCTGACAGTTATTCTCGCTTACTCTATTATCATTGATCACAGAGAAGAAATAGAAGAAGTGTCTCTTTCCCAATTGGCAAGAGATGTAAGTTCCGGTGAGGTTGAGAGAATAATAATTCGCGGACACGATGTTGAAGTTTTCTATGCAGATGAATTGGAGATGATCTCCAGAAAAGAAGATGGGGTTTCTATTTCTGATACCCTTGTAAATTATGGAGTTACCTCAGAGGAACTTAGGGCTGTTGAAATAGAAGTTAAAAGGCAGACAGGATTTGCTTTCTGGGCAATGACATTAGGTCCATTCCTTATTCCACTGTTTTTGATAATACTTATACTTTGGTTCATTTTGCGCCAAGCAAAAGGGGCGGGGATGCAAGCTTTCACTTTCGGCCAGTCAAAAGCCAGGATGACCCTTCCTCATGATAAGACGCAGAGAGTTACTTTTAAGGATGTTGCCGGATGCAAAGAGGCAAAGGAAGAGCTTTTGGAAATAGTTGATTTTCTCAAGAATCCTAAGAAATTTATAAATATCGGAGCTCAAATACCAAAAGGTGTGATAATGATGGGAGCTCCCGGAACTGGAAAGTGTATTGTTGGTGATAGTATTGTATTGACCAATAAGGGGTTGATGGAAATAAAAGACATACCAAAATATTATGCGGTAGATCAAAAAAACGATAAGGTATATGGTGCTTTATTACCAACGCTTGATATAAATAAAGTTTCTTTGAAAAAAGCAAAGGCTTCTCATTGGTATGATATGGGAATTCAAAAGACAAAAAAAATAACCCTTAAGACAGGGTTAGATCTTGAAGGTACTTTTGAGCATCCTGTATTGGTTCTTGATGTTAATGGAGATATTTGTTTTCGTAAAATGTCAGATCTTAAGGAGGGTGATTTGGTTGCGGTCGCATATGGTACACAAACTTTTGGTGATAATAACGAAGTAAAAAATAGCACCGCTTATGTTATGGGGATGCTTACCGGAGATGGTAATCTATCTCATTCCAGTCGCATTGGTTTTACCACTGTTGATGGGGAGTTGGAGGATAGGTTTGTGAGTTATGTCCGTTCTTTAGATGAGAATTGCCATGTCGCAAATGCTGGTGACGGTATCACCAAGACAGTTAGTTCGTGGAAGTTGAAAAAACATTTTTACGATATGGGGATGTCATATTTGTTGTCGTACGATAAAACAATACCTCCATCAATATTACAAGCTCCTAAAGATTCTGTCGTAGCTTTTTTACAAGGATTGTTTGATACTGATGGTTCTTTTGAGCGATATGTTGTGAGTTACAGTACGGTAAGTAAGAAGCTTTCAGATCAAGTAATGGCTATGTTGTTGAATCTCGGTATAGTACCGAAAAGGAGGATAAAACATCCTAAAAACACCAATCACCCTCGTGAGGTTTATGAAATAATAATCTCAGGTTCATATCTTGAAATATTTTCTAAAACAATAGGTTTTGGACTTCCCAGAAAGCAAAAGAAATTGGAAAAATATCTAAATAGCCGGTCTCAAACAAGCACCAATATTGACCTCTTCCCATATTTAAATGAAAAAATTGAATTGTGCTGGGAGGAGATGAAAATGACTAAAAAGACCGGTAAGGGGACGGCTAAGATTATTGATAAATTGCGTCAGCGTAAGAGAATTTCAAAAAATTCTCTTAAAAGATTTGTTCAAGCTTTTGAAGAAAGTGGGTGTATCCATCCGGATTTTGAATACTTGAAACATTTATCCGAAATAAACTTTTTTTTCTCACAGGTTACTTTGATTGAAGATAGTAAAAACAGGGTTTATGATTTTACAGTTCCCAAAACCCACAGCTTTATTTCAAATGGAATAGTTTCCCATAATACAATGCTTGCAAGAGCAGTCGCCGGTGAGGCACGTGTTGCTTTCTTTTCTATTTCCGGATCGGAATTCGTAGAGATGTTTGTTGGAGTTGGCGCCAGTGTTACAGGAGATACTCCGATACTTATCCGTACCGAAGAGGGGACAAAATTAATACCTATTAAGGATTTTGCTGATTCATACTACAAAGAAGGAGAGGAAGGATCGGTAAAGAAAGTGTCAGGGGTTTCTACTCTGGGCTTCAAATCTCTCAAGAGCAATTTCAGGGGAGTTAAATCAGGAGGTAAGCAATTTTTCGGAGGAAGCAAATGGAGTAGTGTCAGAGGAGTGTATCGTCACAAAGTAGATGAAATATATAAAATAAAATTCCGTGGGGGAGTTATTAAAACCACCGGAGACCACTCCATATTCATTCGGGATCACAATATGATAGTTTCTAAAGCCGCTTCAGAACTTAAGCCGGGTGATATTTTGGTAAATTTACCTTTTAAAACTCGCGGAGCATTTTCTGCCGGATTGGGGACGACTCATAACGTAAGAGCTCATGAATTCAAAACATGCAAGGAAGAAATACACCTTCCTCTTTATAATGAAAAGTATGCTCAAACAGTAAAGGCCTACAATTTTGCTTTAGAGAACAAAGAAGTTATGTCCCAAGCTAAAATAGGATCAAAAATCGGAGTAAGTCAAGCGACTGTGGGGAATTGGCAATCAAATGAGCACAAGCCGCAATTTTTAAATAGCACAGTTGTTACAAACAATGTTCCGCAAAGCATTCCGCTGACCAAGGATCTTATGAGGCTTTTCGGATACTATACAGCTGAAGGTAGGACAACCGAATATTATACCCAATTCGTGTTTGGCCTCCATGAAAAAGATCTGCACAATGACTGCATTTCTCTTTTATCTAATATTTTTAAACTCACTCCTTATGTTAAAGAAAGACCTGAGGAAAATTCATTAAGAATAACGGTTTCTTCTCCCGTTATTGCAAGATTTTTTGAAAAATATTGCAGTACTGGCAGTCATAGGAAGAGCGTACCTGATTTTATCTGGGATTGTCCGGCTCATCTTTTCTTTTCTTACCTTGAAGGATATTCAAAAGGAGATGGTTATACGACGAAAGATGGTAAACTCTCTTTAACTTCCGTTTCTAAAAAACTTATTACCGAATTAGCATGGCTTTGTTCAATGCATGGAATTCAAGTGGGCGTAAGGGAAACTAAAACTCCAGCCAGGGTTATAAAAAAAGGTGGAAGAGTTATTTCTGAAAGCACTGCTTGGAATTTAATTATAGGAAAGTCGTCGCATCCTTTTGCGGATAACAAGGGTTTTGCCAATCAATTCAAAAAGCCGATTATTGAATCAATAGAAAAGGAAAATTATGATGGTTATGTTTATGATCTTTGCGGTTGTGATAATGAAGCTTTCTTTGGCGGTGAAAAGCCGGTGTTGCTTCATAACAGCAGAGTCAGGGATCTCTTTAAGTTGGCCAAGCAAAATGCTCCGGCAATTATATTTATCGATGAAATAGATGCCATAGGAAGGGTTCGTGGTACCGGAGTCGGTGGTGGGAATGATGAAAGAGAGCAAACTTTGAATCAAATATTGGTTGAAATGGATGGCTTTGAGCCGAATGAGAAGGTTATTATTATGGCGGCAACCAATAGGCCCGATGTCTTGGACCCCGCTCTCCTGCGCCCCGGACGTTTTGATAGAAGAGTTACTATAGATCTTCCGGATAGGAAAGACAGAGAGGCAATACTTAAGGTTCAAGCCAATAAGAAGCCATTAGCGGAAGATGTTGATTTCAGGGTAATATCCGAAAGAACTCCGGGATTCTCGGGTGCGGATATTTATTCTCTTGTAAATGAAGCCGCTATTCTTGCCGCCAGAGAGAATCGCTCAAAAATATCTCAATTTGACCTTATTCGTTCAATAGAGAAAGTAATGTTGGGACCTGAGAGAAAAAGTCACGTGCTTTCTATTAAAGAGAAAGAAATAACCGCATACCATGAAGCGGGGCATGCTTTGATAGCGTCCATTCTTCCAAACTCTGATCCTGTCCATAAGATATCTATAATTTCCAGGGGCCGTGCCGCCGGATATACATTAAAATTGCCGTCAGAAGACAGAAGGCTTCATTCTAAAAAAGGATTTTTGGATGACATCGCTGTATCTCTTGGAGGATATGTTACGGAGAAAATGATATTCGGTGACCTTACGACCGGACCGTCCAACGATCTTCAAGTTGCAACAGCGACAGCCCGCGATATGGTTACCAGATATGGAATGTCAGAGAAGATCGGACCTATTGCACTGGAAAGTCCTGAGGGGCGAGCATTATTTGGAAAGGGTGTTGAAAGCGGAGAGTATTCAGAGAGAATAAGCGCTGACATAGATTCCGAGGTTTCAAGAATAATAGACGAGCAGATGTCTATAGCTAAAGATATATTAATCAAACATAAGGGTGCTTTGGATAAAGTTGCCAAGAAGCTTATAGAAGTTGAAACTCTTGAGAGGAAAGAGTATGAGGAGCTTTTGAAATCTTGTGGAATAAATTTGAATGATGAGAAGTATTCAAGTAATTATACCAGTGGGAAAAATGAAAAATCTCAATAAGCTTTCTAAAATAGTTATTTTATTATAATATGCCACTGGGGATGCGCCTATAGCTCAATTGGTAGAGCATCCAGCTTATACCTGGAAGGTTTCTTGGTTCAAGTCCAAGTGGGCGCACAAAATAATTTTTTTACTCAAAATGAATATCTCCTTTTTTATTCATTAAACGATTTTTTAATTCTACATACTCTTTCTTTTTAAATTCTGGATCGCTACCTATTATCTTTTTTGCCTCTTCGCGCGCTGCCTCTACCATCTTTATGTTTCTAAGTGCAACCATTCCCAAGTCTGAAACCCCCCATTGGCGAGCTCCAGAGAGTTCTCCGGATCCTCGTTGCGCAAGATCGTATTCCGCAAGTTCAAATCCGTTTCTAGCTTTCTTTATCGCACTTAATCTCTCCAGTGTTTTTTTATTATCACTGTCATTTGCTATAAAACAATATGCTTGATGATTACTTCTCAGCACCCGCCCTCTTAATTGGTGTAGTTGTGCCAATCCAAATCTTCCCGCACCTTCTATTAATATTACTGTTGCATTTGGAACATTGACTCCCACTTCAATTACTGATGTTGAGACCAGGATGTCTATTTTTTTCTTTTCAAATTCCTTCATCACTTCATCTTTCTCTTTCGGTTTCATTTTTCCGTGAAGCATTTTAATTTTAAACTCTGGAAATATTTCTTTTTCAAGATATTTTTTCTCCTCCTTTACGGAAGCAGCTAAAAGAGCCGCTTCTTTTGCTGGATCCGGCTCTTCTATCCTGGGGCATATAACATAGGCCTGCCTTCCCTTTTTTAATTCTCGCCTTATTTTCTCAAACATTCTATCTCTATCTTTTGGGCTGACTATTTCTGTTATCACTTCTTTTCTTCCGGGTGGCATTTCATCAAGTAAAGTAAGATCTAAGTCTCCGTATATAGTTAAAGCTAATGTTCGGGGTATGGGGGTTGCTGTCATTGAGAGAAGGTGTGGGGTTATCTTATCCTTTCTCAATAAATTTTTTCTTTGTATAGTTCCGAATCGGTGTTGCTCATCTATAATGACGTAAGCTAGATTTTGGAATTGTACTTTCTCTTGAATGAGAGAATGAGTTCCTATAGTCACCGCTATTTCTCCGTTCTTTATCCATTTCAGAAGTTGAGTTCTTGATACGGGAGTTGATTTCTCCGTATTTACTTTTGAGGGGAATTTCCTACACCCACTTGAAGTTATCAAAGCTATCTTTATGGGCAAGTGCTTGAAGTTTTGTATAAAGCTTTCAAATTGTTGTTTGGCGAGTATCTCGGTTGGAACCATATATGCAACTTGGAGAGCTCCAAAATCTTGATTAGGTGGGGGAGTGTTTACTACAGCGTAAGCTGAAGCCGCCGCAACCATAGTCTTTCCTGATCCAACATCACCCTCAAGTAGTCTGGACATTGCCTTTGGAGTACTAATGTCTTTAAGTATTGCATCAATCGCTCTCTCTTGCGCTCCTGTTAAGGAGAAGGGTATGTTCTTTAGGAATTTCTTTTTATTCTCTTCTGATTTTTTTATAACAAAAGCTCCTTTCTTTTCTCTTTCTCTTCTTTCTTTTTGTCTTGCTAGTTGTATGAAAAATATTTCTTGAAATGCGAACCGTTTCATTGCTATTTCGGCGTCAGACTTCCTCTTCGGGCTATGTATCCATATTAAAGCAGTTTCTATTTTAGGTAATTTATATTTACTCAATATCTCATTCGGTATAGGGTCTTTTAATTCATCCAAGAGACCATTACTTAATATTGTCTTTATCTTATGCTGAATCCATTGTGAAGAGACTCCTTTGCTTTCGGGGTATACAGGTCTTAAGTATTGAGTAGAATCATCTCCAAATAGTGAATTTCCCACTCCGATAGGAATTTTGGAAACAATCTCTATTTCAGGATTGGTGAAAGATAATTTCCCACTTCTCCTTTTTGCTCGTCCTGATATCTTTACTGAAGAGTCTTGTTCAAGTTTCTTGGCAATATATGGCTGATGTAGCCATGTGGCATAGACAGAACCTCCAACACCTTCAATCACTGCTTCTGCTTGGGGAATATTTCCTCTGAATGTTTTTCCTGTTTTTGCGCTTTTAACTCTTCCGTACACAGTTGCCTCTTCTCCATCTTTTAAATCACTTATTTCTTTTACTTCAAAGACATCCCCATAGCGAGAAGGGAAGTGGAATAAGAGGTCTTCTATTGTCTGGAGCCCTCTCTTTTTTAACCCCTTTTTCTGCCCTTCTTTAAGACGAAAATGTTTATCCAAAGCGTCACTTAGTTTCATGGAATTAATAATATCCTGAGTGGGGGAGATTATCAAAGGAAGATACCCGAGTTCAAGAATTAATTACAACATCTTAATTAATTCTTGAACTTAAGATTCGGGCGATTGCGTCTTGCATATATATTGGTTATAGTGTACCATTAAGGACAGGATAGATAATATAATCATTTCGGGTATTTTTATGAAAAAAATTGAAGCAAACCAAATGTTGCAGAAGAGCGGTAAAAAGATATTTAACACCTCGGACTTGAGGAATCTTTTTGACGTGGGAAATTCCAACACTCTTAACAAACAAATTCGGGGGCTTATAGGTGCGAACGTGATCACTAGAATTTCAAAGGGGTATTATTACCTTACTTCAAATAAACCTTCCGATTTCGAATTAGCTAATGTGTTCTGCCGCCCCTCGTATATTTCGCTTGATTCCGCTTTGAACTATTACGGCATCTTGGTGCAGACTCCCCAAGAGATTACTTCTGTTACCACAAAACTCGCTATGGTGATTGAGGATGGGGGTAAAAGATTTTCATACTCTCATCTTGATCCCAAGTATTTTTCTGACTATCAAAAATCAGAGTCGTTTTTAATTGCTACTCCCGAAAAAGCATTAATTGACGCTATGTTTTTCGTTGCTCTTGGCAGAAGTTCACTTTCTTTTGAGGAGTTGAATTTGGGATCAATTAATAAGGATAAGGTTAATGAGCTTGCTTCTAAAATTTCCAATCGGGCGTTTAAGAAATATTTCGCTTCTATAAAACTATGATTTCCAAAGACCAAATACAAGAATTTTCCAAACGGCTAGCGATTGATGAATTCACTATTATTCGTGAGTACATTCAAGTTGTTTTTTTGAGTATTCTCTACAGTACGAAAGAAAGCCAAAAGATTTATTTCAAAGGAGGTACGGCTATCCGGCTTCTTTTGAAATCCGGTCGCTTTTCGGAAGATCTTGATTTTACCGCCGAACTTACAACCAAACAGCTCAACGAGGTGGTGAATAAGATAGTCAAAAAAGTCAATTTAACCGTTCCGGGTGTACGACTCAAAAAAATCGATAAGGGTAAGACTTCTTATACCGGTATTTTGAGCTATCAGCCGGAAGAAATGAAGCACCCCCTTAACATACATCTTGATTTTTCGCTTCGTGAAAAGCCGGAGACTTCAAAACAGACTGTTCTCGAGACTGATTTTCCAGTTGCTCCTCATCCGGTAGTGCGACATATGGATTGGCGGGAAGTGCTTGCAGAAAAAATCCGAGCTTTCTTATTACGCTCAAAGGGTCGTGATATATACGATCTTTGGTTTATGTTGGGGAAGGGTGTTGAGCTGGACTGGAATATGATTAATCGCAAAGTTAAGATGTACAGCATTGAGACTTCACTTCAGGATGTAATGAACCGGGTTGGAGAATTCGATAAGAAGAAGCTTAAAAACGACCTCGGCAAATTTTTACCGGCATTTGATAGAAATCTTGTTGAGCATCTCAGGGATCTCACTATGAACCAGTTGTTTTCGCGACAGGGATTTACCATTAGGACGAGTGAGAATATAGATTATACGAAAATTCCAGGATATTCATTTTCAGGAACCGACAAATTTCTTGAACTGAAAGATGTGAAAAAAACAAAAATTACCGAAATTAAAAGACAGAACGAAAACAGTATATTGGTTAAGATGATTGCCACTTCGGGAATTGAGGCCACTGCTTATATCCGAGCCCGGACGAAGAACGGGGTTCGGGAACTTGAGGTTATTGAACGGAGTGCAAGCTCATTTAAGGGTCAGTCCTACGATGATTTAATTGACCACAAATTTTAGAAAATAATTTGGAAATAGCTTCCCAAAAATATTGAATTAATAATATCCTGAGTGGGGGAGATTATCAAAATTTTTTCGCAAGGATTATTATTCTGGAAGAGAGCGGGTGGAATTTATCTCCATTGAAGTTTCCCCAAATTTTCTCTACCTTAAGTCTATTACTTTCAAGCATTTCGGTTAGTTCTGGAATATTAAATAATCTAATGCTGGATTTATAGCTTTTAATCTTTCCTTTCTCCCTCCAACTTCTTTTCATTATCCATCTCATTGATATGGGATCTAGTGTGTTTTCTGTCTCAACTACTATTTCGTTAGAAAGTTTGTTTTTAAATTTAGCTGTCATTAAGCCGTTTTTTCTATTCTTTTTACCATCCTCTAATATGTGCTTAATTACATAAATTGGATTATTTAAATCAATTAAAAATACTCCTTTTGGTTTTAATGCTCGGTGTACGTTTTTTATAACTTTTAAATCACTCTTTTCATCTTCAAAATAACCAAACGAGGTAAACATATTAATAACAGCATCAAATTTATTCAAATATCTTACTTCTCTCATATCTTTTTGCACCCATTCTATTTCCACTCCTTTTCCCAACGCGTTTTTACGTGCAATTTTTAGAAGATGATTTGAATAATCAAGGCCAGTGACCTTATATCCATAAGAAGCTAATCCAATAGAGTGTCTGCCATAACCACAAGCCAAGTCTAATACCCGACTTTCTTTTTTAAGTCCTAAATTTTTTATTAAAAAAGACACTTGTTTATTGGTAAGTTTTTCTGAATCGTAGTCAATATATGTCTTTATATATTTTTCATCAAATAGATTTTTCCACCAATCTTTTTTCATGGTTATAAGTTAGCACAAATTTTTTATCTTACGGCCCGTGTCCACTAAATGGGGTACGTATCATTGCGGTGTTTCTTGGACGAAGTTCGAACATTGTATGAGCAAAATCCGCAGGATTTTGACGACTGACGCACGCGCGGAGCGCGTGGTGGCTCTGAACCTCTCCGTACGCTCGGATTGCGTGGTGAAGCGAACGTGGCGCGCCTCGCACGCTCCCTGCGGTCGCGTGTACAAAACCAAAAATTTCCTTACCAATCCATTTTC
>SL_3KL_010_SEDDRAFT_10002665_pt1 | contig 16279 bp, 7 predicted proteins | sample SodLakKL_010_SED_2_FD_10381 | JGI IMG/M metagenome (IMG submission 10381) | reverse complement strand
CGCCGTCTCGGCTGCCACACCTGAGGCCGTAGCTGGTCCTGGCCTGACGGCTGCGGCCTCCGACACGGTCCTGGTAACTCCTGCCGAGGCCCGGGGATTCGAGACCATCGCCACCCCCGACGAGGTGGCGGACTTCTACCGGATGCTGGCGGCACTCTCCGATGAGGTACGGGTTCGGGAATTCGGCAGAAGTGCCGAGGGGCGGACTCTGCAGGAGGTGGTGATCGCGCGTCCGGCTCTCTCCGACCCATGGGAGGCCCAGGCGTCTGGGCGACCCATCATTCTCCTGAACGCCATGGTCCATGGAGATGAGCCGGCGGGGCGTGACGCCCTCATGGCCTTCGCTCGGGATCTGGCGGTGGGATCCCTCACAGAGCTCCTGGATGACGTGATCTTCGTCCTCTCACCGGAGCTGAACCCCGACGGCACCGTGCGCGGCGAGTGGGGGGCCCGGAACAACACCTTCAACCGGAATGTGAATCGCGACTACCTCCGGCTTGTGAACCCGGAGACCCGGGCCTTCGTCCCCGAGGTGCTGGCCGCCTGGCGCCCCCACGTCATCGTGGACCTCCATGAACTCATTGGCCCCCCAAGGGTCTATGACTTCTACACCAGCTTCCCCTTCGACGTGGCCGGGCCCCACTACAACTGGCGCATGACGCGGGATGAGTTGGTCCCGGCCATCGTGGCGGCGCTGGAGGCCGATGGTCACACCCACTTCCCCTACCACCGGGTCCCGCCGGGTCTTGTGGAGAACCCGGGGCAGGGGGTGTCGGCCGGGAGCTACGGCGCCCGGGCCCTCTCGTCGTACGGCGGTGCAGTGGCGGCCCTCACCGTCCTCTACGAGACCCGGCGCCCCCGGGACGCCCGCCTTGAGCTGGATGACCGGGTCCGGCGCCAGGAGGTGGCCCTCCACGGCATGGCGCGGTGGGTGGCGGAGAATCGGGATCGGGTGCTGGAGACGGTGGCCAGGGAGCGCGCCGAACTGGTGGCCCGGGGCGCCCGCTGGGACGCCGCCGACTCGGTGGCGGTCCGGGTCGAGCAGGTGCCGAGCCGGACCCTGCCGTACCAACTCCTGGTGGACGGCGACACCGTTCGGCTGGAGGTTCCCGTCCTCGACTCCACCCGCATCACGCTGGGACGGATCCGGCCCGTGGCCTACCTCATCGAGCCCCACCGGAGTGAGGTTGCCCAGCATCTGGCCCTCCACGGGCTCCAAGTGGAGCGGCTCCTGGCCCCCGCCGCCGTCCAGGGCGAGAGCTACCGGATCGAGTCGGTGAGTCGGGGTGACCGCCCCTACGAAGGCTACATTGAGCGGACGGTGACCACCTCCATCGAGGCGGGGACGGTGGAGGCGCCGGCCGGAAGCTACCTAGTCCGCATGGATCAGCCCTGGGCACGGATCGTCGCCCACCTCCTGGAGCCGGAAGACGAGAACTCGCTCCTCTCCATGGGGTGGTTCACCACCGAGGAACGGCGAGGCGTGCGGCACTCAGTGCATCGCCTCCGAGCCCTTCCTGCCGTGGCCACGGAGCGGGTTACGGCCACCGACGGTCGGGGCGCGCCCCGGTGGGCCGATGTGGGCTCCGTGGACAGGGTGGCGCCGGTGGAGGTGGACCGGGAGCGGGCCCGCCCCTGGGTGGAGGTGGCTCGCGACGTTCCAGCCGGCTATGAAGAGGTCGTCCACTTCTTCCGGGAGATGGCCTCGCGGGTGCCGGAGGTCAGCGTCCGGGAGATCGGGCGGAGCCGGGCCGGCCGGGCCATCCATCTGGTCACCCTGGCCCAGCCCGGGGCAGACTCCCCGGCTGAAGCCCACGGATCCGGGCGCCCCATCCTCTTCGTCGGCGCCCAGGTCCACGGCGATGAGCCGGCGAGCCAGGCTGGAGTCCTCCGCTTCGCCCGGGATCTGGCGGAAGGTCCTCTGCGCCCCCTCCTGGATGACCTGGTAGTGCTCCTCGTTCCCCTCATGAATCCCGATGGAGCCGAGACCGGGGAGTGGGGGATCCGGAATAACCTGGCGGGCTACAACCTGAATCGGGATTACCTGGTGCTGGACAACCCGGAAAGCCGGGCGATCATCCACGAGGTCCTGGTCCCCTGGCGGCCCCATGTGGTGGTGGACGCCCACGAGCTCGTCGGCCCGCCCCGGGTCTACGACTTCTACACCTGGCACCCCAGGAACCCCCACGGCCCCCGGGCCCCCATGGAGTTGGCCGGCGACCGTCTGATCCCGGCACTGGTGGAGGCCTTGGAGGCCGACGGCCACAGCCACATCATCTACCACACCCCCGGCGGGCTCGCCCAGATCCTGGATGACCCGGAGATCGGAATCTCGGTCCCCGTCTTCGGGCGCACCCTGAACGACTACGCCGGAAGCCAGGGCTTCGCCACGATCCTCCTGGAGTCGCTCCGGGAGCGGGACGCCCGGGTCGACCTGGATGCCCGGGCAAACCGGCAGCACATCTCCCTGGTGAGCATCGCCCGCAGTATGGCGGAAGATCGAGCCGGGACGCTGGCGGCGCTCCAGGATGGTCGGAGCGAGATGAAGCGCCGGGGTGCCCGCATGGAGGCCTCCGACAGCATCGGGATCCTCCGGGAGCCGGTGGCCAGTCGGCGGGTGGAGTATGAGGTGGCCGTGCCCACCCGCGTCGACACCCCTGAGGGCCCCCGCATGACCTTCACGGGTGAGACGGCGACAGTGGAGGTGCCCGTCTTCGACAGCGCCCGGGTGGTCATCGGGCGGGAGCGTCCGGTGGGGTACATCATCGAGCCCCATCGGGGCGATCTGGTGGAAGCCCTTCTCCAGCACGGGGTGGTGGTGGAGCGGCTTCTGGCTCCGTCCGAATGGTCGGTGGAGCACTTCCGGATCCGGGAGATCGAGGTGTCTGAGTCCGCCTACGAGGGGTACATCCCCCAGCGCTTCCGCACCGAGTTGGAGGCGGCGATGGTGGAGATCCCCGCCGGCGCCTGGTTCGTGCCGGCCTCCCAGCCCGGAGCTGCCCTCGTCTTCCACCTCATGGAACCGGAAGACGAGAACTCCTTCGCCATCACCGGTGCCTTCATGAGCGAGGCCCGGGTGGGCAGCCTCCTCCCGGTGCATCGGGTGGTGGAACGGAGTCCGGTGGCCCGGGAGCGGGTGAATCCGGTGCGGAGCCGATAAACGGGAGCGGGTCCCCCCGGGCACCAGGACCAGGGGGGCCCGCAAGGTGATCAGCGGTCGTTCACCTCCGGGATCTCACCCAGCGTGAAGATGTGCCGTTGCGAATCCTTGCCCTGGACTTCGACCTGAAGCGCCGCGAAGGGATCGCGATCCTCCGGGAAGGCGTCGGCTTGCCACCGCTGGATGTCCACATCCCAGGGTGTGCCGTTTTCCCGCTCCGCCGGAACGTCGGCTACGGCCACATTCCCGAAGGTCGGGTTGAAGACGACATCGAGATACTCGAACTCGACCCCGCCCTCCGGAACCCGGAACCCATCCAGAACCACCTTCCAGGTGCCGGAATCGGGGTTCTCCACAAAGATGGATTCAGGACCGTTCAGGTTGGCCCCGGTTCCCGCTCGATTACAGTGGTTGCCCGTGCAATCGTGGAGATAGACGTCCACATCGATCTCATCTCCCTCGGGTGTGGCCAGAGTCACCATCAGACCATTCGAACCCTCGGGAACTTCGATCTCTAGAACTCTCTGTTCCCCGGGTTGCAGGGTTCCCGACTCCCTGCGGGCTGCACCGAGGGAGACTGAGGTGGCACCGCCCTTGAAGTCGGCGAGACGGCTGTTTAGGCTGATCTGGCTGAGGGCGGTTGGGGCCCCATTGTCCGCTCTGATCCGGACATCCTCGGCCTCCAGACCCAGGGCCGACACCGAGATGGTCACCGGGGTGGGGGGGACTATCTCTTCCTTACGAGCCTGTTCCCAGTCCCATTCCTGCAGATCCCGGGTGTCGCCCAGCCGGATCTCCCACACCCCGGCCCTGGGGACCCGGACAAAGTGGGTGGAACTCCCGGTGCGCCCGGCTCCGCCGATTCCCGGCACGGCCCGCGTGTCCGGCTCTGCTACGGCCAGGCTGACCGGGCGCTTCGGGGCCTCAATATCGATCTGAAGCAACTGGGTCCCCTCGGGGACCCTATAGAAGACCGAATGCATCCCAGGGCGAGGGACGGCTACCTCCTTCGTGTGGGTGAAACCGTTGTCTTCAGTTAGAGGCTCTCCGGCCAGAACAGTGACCATCGCCCGGTGGACTCCGCCGGGGATGGACGGGTGATTCAGGGCAAGGAGGGCACTGTGGACGCCGGCGCTGTCAGTACTGATCGTGACCGGGAGCGGAGTGGGAGTATTCAGAGGTAGCGTCAGGGTTTCCGGGGACGAGAAGCTTCCCCCGTTTCCGATCCATTCCACGTCGAAGGTCAGGTCTTCTGCCGGTCCGTTGGTCCGGGTGTAGGTGATGACACGACTTCGAACGTCCCCTGGCGACCACCCCTCCCGCTCATAGATGCTGACCCCTTCATGAGGGGTGGCGAGGAGGTGGCTCCACTCATGCCGGACCGGCCCGCGCGTCTCGATCGCCAAGAGTTCCGGCACCGTATCCAGCGCCTGAAGGACCTCCCACGCTCCGGCTATGTCGACGACGCCGTTCCCCTGCTTGTAGGCCGGAAGGTGCGGCACAAAATGGGCCGACATGGTCACGGCGTGCTTGAGGCGCTCATTTTCGTGCCTGATCCCGCTCTGGCGGGCCCCACTTATGAGGAGCATCACCGCGCCGGTGGCTGTGGGCGTGGCCGTCGAAGTCCCACCAGCGGTGGTGTAGCCGGGAGGGAGTGTGAACAGGCCGGGCCTGGTTCTGCCCCACTGGAAACCCAGCGCGGTGCTCACGTGGTTTGAGGGTGCGATCACGTCCGGCTTCAGCCGACCATCCCCCATGGGGCCATACCCGCCGGTGACGAGGAGATTGTGCTCGTGTTCCACCCTCGTCCCTGCATTCACGAAGTAGTTGTCACGGCTCTCGTGGCCCCCGATTCCCATGGCCCCACGGGCAGAGACGAAGTCATCCGGAGCTCCCAATACCGGATAGTTGTGGGTGGGAACCATCAAGGACTTGCCGTAGGTCTCGATGAGCCTGGAGTAGATTTCCGTGATCGTCAGCCTACCGTCCCGGATCAGGTAGGGTCGGGTGATGTTGGAGCACTGCTCCAGGAAGGTGATGTCCACATCCGGGTGTCGAAATGCCTCGATGACCGCCTCGGTTTGTCCGTACCCCTTACAGCCCTCATCCACATTGGCCACCCGGGCTCCCGGGGCCACGCCATCGAACCTTCCGCTCTCGCCGCGGCTCGCCACAGCCGCTCCAATGACCAGGGTCGCGTGGCTTTCGGTACCAAGGAGAACCCCGACCTCATGTATGTCCCGGCGGATCTGGATGCCGAAGCCGATGGATTCCCTGATGGGCGTGGACGGGTCGTTCTCGCCGATGATCCCGAATTCAGGCCGGCTCGAGAAATCGGTCAAAGCCTGCTCGTTGATGAAGCTCCGGTCTCGCCTCGTGTCGACCCAGACGTCATCCGTTCCCTCGTCCCAGAGCACAGCAAAGCTGGTCGTGTCCGGCTCCTCTACCTCCGGCTCAAGAATTCGGCTCACGAACTCACCGCGCTTGAGGAACCCCATGCGGAAGGTGCCGTCCCGGGGCGCGGCCCACTCACCTTCCCCGTAATGGATCCGGCCGTCCAGCGCCGTCACCACGCTGTCCATCTGAACCCAGTTGTCGTCCGGCTCCTCTACCCGGTCCGTCACGGAAAAGTAGGCGGCCACCTTGTGGATTGGCTCTCCTTCCAGAGTCAGGGCATGCTGGAGTTCCGGAAGGAGAGGGTCCATGATCCGATCGATCATGGCCGCTGTGACCCCTCGCCCGTCGAAAGTCGGGTTCTCCCGTCGGAATTCTAGTCCGTTCATGCTGGCCACCGGATCGTAGCGATTCGTCAGGGGGAAGCTCGACCACACTGGGGGCCACACCTCAGCGGTATCTGCAGGGGCTTGCCAGGCCGTGGGGCGGTCCTCGATGGACCCGGGGAAGCCCTGCCGGGCGCCAGGCTCCTCCTCGTCCTCCGATTCCGGAGGCGGGACATCCGACAGGTCGATGCTGAAGACCGCCGGGTGCCCGACCAACTCCTGGACTCGCCCGATGGGAACTCGGGCCCGCAGGTAGTCCACATCGTCGGCACGATAGTGGATATTAGCGCCCCAGCCGGTGATGAGATCGGCCACCGCCTCGTTCTGGCCCCGTTGCGAAGCGATCATCAGGAGGACATCGGGCTGATCACGTACGAGTGCTTCAGCCAGCCGGGCCCGCGCGTCCTTGAACATAAAGGGCCGACCTTCCACGGTCTGGGCCTCGGCAACGAGGGGGAAGAAGAGGAAGAGCGCGGTCAAGGACAAGAGGAACTCTTTCATTTGGGCCATCCGCTGTAGGGTTCGGTCACGGGCGTTGAGACACATGGGATGCCGTAGCCGGGCCTCTCGAACCTAATTTCTGTCTTGAGGACTCCACTGCCCGTTTTAAGACCTCCGCTTCACCTTCGCAAGGACGGCGTACCTCGAATCCCCTGCCCCGGAGAGGCGTTGAAGAGGTGGGGACGGCGGGCCGAGCAGTCGACCGGATTAGGTGCCCACTCTTGAGAGAAGCCTATGCCGGGGATTATCTTGGGGACTTGCCTCGGACATCGAAGGCCGTTGGCAGACAGGCTCACGCCGGGATGGCGGAATTGGTAGACGCGGAGGTCTCAAAAACCTCTGGGAGCAATCCCTTGCGGGTTCGATTCCCGCTCCCGGCACTCTTGAGGAGATAAGGGTCCATCCCGAATCATCCAACTTCAGGAACTTCCGGGGTATCCCGCTAAGCTTTGTCCGCGGCCGTTCCCTTCATCGGAATCTTCGCTCTCCTCTCGCCGGTGTCGTTCGCCTTTATTGTCCGGGCTCACCGACAGGGTGCTTCAGCGGTTGGAACCGCGGTGACGGGGATGTTGGGTCCTCCGCAACGCCGCGCCTGGTTCTGACGGAGGGCGGGGCTCCCGACCACGGCTCGGCCCTTCCTGACAGCAAGCTTGACAGAGTCGCCGTTCCGTCCCCACGGTGGAGTAACGACTGGTTGGTCCTTGTGCAGTCCGGCCCTCATTCCTGAACTGGTTCCTGGAGGACGAGTATGGCGTCCGATCCCCCCTCCGGCGGACGGCCCCCATTCTTTAGGGGAGAAGGTCGTCAGGAGGGGAGGCCGAATCCCCTCCGTCGGCCCGGGATCCCGCGCCCGCCCATCCTACCGCACGACCTGCCCCAGCGGCCTCCATCCGACTCCGGTCCCGTGGTCCCCCCTCCCGAGGGAAAGAGAGGACCAATCCTCCCGGCCACCCACTTTCAGGTGGAGTTGGGGGAAGGGGTCACAGTGGGGATCGCCTCCATCACCCCGCTGGTGGATGGGGGCGCGGCGAAGCCAGGGACGACCTCGGACCCCGCCTCCACCCCCCTTCACACCGTCACTCTGACCCGTGCGGTGGATGGGAACCGTGCCCTTTGGAGCTGGCATCGCGCTGTGGCGGAGGGCAAGAAGGATCTCCGGAGCGTCCGCATCGTCCTCCTGGGAGGTCCCGGGGGTGCCCCGGTCTACGGCTGGATCCTCCATGGGGCTCGGCCCCTGCGCTGGATCGGCCCCGGCTTCCACGCCCACGAGTCCCTCCTGGCCACTGAGGCCCTGGAGATCACCTACGACCGCATCGATTGGGACGACATCCGCCCCGGCTGACTAGGCGTCCCCTTCACCCTGAAGGAGTCTCAAGCCATGACCTATCCACTGCCGGCTTTCCACTTCCTCGCTGAGTGGGGAGGGGCGCGCCTGGGATTCACCTCCATCCGGGGGCTGAATCAGCGAGCCGATGTCATCGAGTACCGGGAGGGGAGCGACCGGGATCCGGAGACCCGGAAGATCCCCGGGATCTCCCGGGGAGACCGGATCACCCTGGTTCGGGGGATCATCTCAGGGGACGGCGAACTGGCCCAGTGGATGAATACCCTCCGCATCGGTCAGGTGGAGCGGCGCGACCTCACCATCTCTCTTCTGAACGCCGATCACGAGCCGGCGGTGGTTTGGAGGGTCCGTGCGGCTTGGCCGGCGAGGCTGGTGGGCCCCGAACTTGACGCTATGGCGAAAACGGTGGCGTTCGAGGCCATCGAGGTCGTTCATGAGGGGATCCGGATGGAGTCAGTCTGAGAGACGGAGTGAGCGGGAGGCGCATCAGCTTCCGGCACCAGCCCGTCCAAGTCGAGTCCCGGCCGCCACTCCGACTGGGGACGAAGGTTCACCGGGTTCTCGAACATCTCCAGGGGTGCCGGGTCGGGTTCGCCGTCTTCCTGCTCCAGGTGCTTGTGCATGTTGTCGATCAGGACAACGGCGGCGTCCGCCATGGCACCGATGGCGATGGCGATGCCCGCCAGCGACATGAGTTTGGCCTGAACCCCCAAGAGCCGCATCACCAGAAACGAGAAGAGGACGGCGACCGGGAGGGTTACCACGACGACCAGGGCGCTCCGGAGATGCAGAAGGAAGAGGGTGGCGATGAGGGACGTCAGGATCAGGGCCTGCACCAGGGTGAAGGAAAGGTTCGACCGGGCCTCGCGGATGAGTTCGGAGCGGTCCTAGGCGGTAACGATCTGAACTCCCTCCGGCAGTCCCCGCTGGACCTCCGCGATTCGCGCCTTGACCCGATCGATGACCGCCAGGGCGTCGGCTCCGTGGCGCATGACGACGATACCGGTAACCACATCGCACCCATATGGGAATTGGACTCCCGCATTGCCGTGGTGACCCGACCAAGACTCAGTCCGTGGAAGTACGCCCCTGAATTTTCCCCAGCGGGAATGCAACGCCCAAGGTAGGGGTAGAGAGTTCTCCCCGAACCCGGGGAGTAGATCCGATGGGAAAGAAGTCGACAAAGCGGTATTCACCGAAGTTCCAGTTCACGGTCGTGCTGGAGGTGCTGAAGAGCGAGAAGTCCGACGCATCGATCTGCCATCTCCGTAGCCGTGCCCGAGCCTCTTCCAACACGGCGTCACTCCGATCCACACTTCCGGGAATCGGCCACGGTCACCTCCCGCTGGATCGTCCGTACAACTCCCCAGGACTGGCCCCCAGCCGTGCCGCTCGACTGACTGTACGGCAGGATGACCGTGGCGACCATGTCTTACCGGGATAAGAGGAGAATATCAGCAAATGGAACTCCCCACGGCCTCGATCTGTCAACCGAATAGCGGGGAGCAGCGCCATGAATTGGAGTCTCCCGACCAGCCGAACCGAACCCCGGCACAGCCCTTGCGACCCCTAGTCATCTCCGGGTCCTGTCCCGCAACCGCGAACGGGAGGGGATGAGCCCATCCCGGATCATTGAGGAGGGAACAGGAGCAGGTTCGGGGGCGCCTGGAGCCCCTCCAGGGCTGATCGGGGGGGTCGGAACGCCCATAGGGCGAGTTTCATTCAATTCTCTGCACGACAGACTGGGAGGTGCCAAGCACATGGCTGATGCCGGACAATACATACGGTGGTTTCAAGACATTACCTCAGACGATACGGCCGAGGTCGGCGGAAAGAACGCATCGCTGGGAGAGATGATCCGGTCGCTGAAGGAACAGGGGATTCGGGTCCCAGGTGGGTTCGCCACCACCTCCGACGCGTATCGCCGCTATCTGGAGGCCAATGGGATCGAAGAGGACATCCGGGGCATCCTCGACGAGTTCCACGGCGATGGGAAGTCGCTGGAGGAGACGGGCGAGGAGATCCGGGGACTGATCCGGAATGCCGAGATGCCGGACGACATCGCCGAAGCGGTGGTGAAGGCGTATCGGGAACTGGGTGAGCAGCACGATGCCGAAGAGGTGGATGTGGCGGCCCGCTCCAGCGCCACCGCTGAGGATCTCCCCGATGCCAGCTTTGCCGGACAGCAGGAGTCCTACCTCAACATCTCCGGCGAAGAGGCCCTCCTTGAGGCGTGCAAGAAGTGTTTCGCCTCCCTCTTCACCGACCGAGCCATCGCCTACCGAGAGGAGAAGGGCTTCGACCACATGGAGGTCGCTCTTTCGGTGGGGATCCAGAAGATGGTCCGCTCAGATCTGTCCGGTGCCGGCGTGCTCTTCACCCTGGAGACGGATTCCGGATTCCCCGACGCGGTCCTCATCAATGCGGCCTGGGGCCTGGGCGAGAACGTGGTACAGGGCACGGTCAACCCGGACCAGTACACGGTCTTCAAACCCTTCCTCGATGAGGACGGACTGGATCCCATCATCCGGAAGGTTCGGGGAAGCAAGGAGAAGAAAGTGGTCTACGCCGATGGCGGCGACGAGCCCACGAAGAATGTGGATGCCTCGGAAGAGGAGCGTCGTTCATTCGTGCTCTCCAATGACGAGATCATCCAACTGGCCCGGTGGGGAGCCGTCATCGAGGAGCATTACGGCAATCCCCAGGACATCGAGTGGGCGAAGGATGGTCAGGACGGGAAGATCTACATCGTCCAGGCTCGCCCCGAGACGGTGCATTCCCAGAAGACCGGGGCCCGGATCCAGAGCTACCGGCTGAAGGAGAAGGGAGACCGGCTGGTCACGGGTCTCAGCATCGGAGCCGGCATCGGCACGGGTCCGGCCCTGGTCATCGACAGCGCCGCCGAGATCGACCGCTTCGAGGACGGAGCCGTTCTGGTCACGAAGATGACCGATCCGGACTGGGTCCCCATCATGAAGAAGGCAGGCGCCATCGTCACGGAGTTGGGCGGGCGAACCTCCCACGCTGCCATCGTGAGCCGGGAGCTGGGAATTCCCGCCATCGTGGGCGCCGAGGGGGCCACGGACACCCTGGAGGACGGGCAGGAGGTCACGGTCTCCTGTGCGGAAGGAGATGAGGGTTACGTCTACGAGGGGATCCTCGAGTACGAGGAGCAGGAGGTGGATCTGGATGACGTGCCCGAGACGGACACCCGGATCCTCATCAACATCGCCGCGCCCCAGGGAGCCATGCGCTGGCACAATCTCCCGGTGCAGGGGGTGGGGTTGGCGCGGATGGAGTATCTCATCAACAATGTGATCCAGATCCATCCCCTGGCCCTGACCCGCTTGGACCAGGTGGAAGACGAGGAGGTCCGGGAACGGATCGAGGAGGCGACTGCCGGCTTTGACGACCGGGAGTCCTACTTCATCGATCATCTGGCCCGGGGCATCGCCACCATCGCCGCATCCCAGTACCCGGATCCGGTCATCGTAAGGCTGAGTGACTTCAAGACCAACGAGTACGCGGACCTCATCGGCGGCAGGCAGTTCGAACCGGAAGAGGAAAACCCCATGCTGGGCTGGCGGGGCGCTTCCCGCTACTACAGCGAGGACTACCGCGACGGGTTCGCCCTGGAGTGCCGAGCGCTGCGCTACGTGCGGGAGGATATGGGGTTCCGGAATGTGGTTGTCATGGTCCCCTTCTGCCGGACCCCGGAAGAGGCGGATCGGGTGCTGGAGGTCATGGCGGAGAACGGGCTTAAGCGTGGCGAGAACGGCCTGGAAGTCTACGTCATGGCGGAACTGCCCACGAACTTCCTCCAGGCCGCTGACTTCGCCGAGCGTTTCGACGGCTTCTCCATCGGCTCCAACGATCTGACCCAACTCACCTTGGGGATCAGCCGCGATGCGGAGCAGTTGGCCGACCTCTTCGATGAGAGCCAGGAATCGGTGCGACGGATGATCCGGATGCTCATCGACACCGCCCACGAGATGGATCGGCCGGTGAGTCTCTGCGGTGAGGCACCCAGCAACGATCCGGACTTCGCGGCCTTCCTGGTGGAGGCCGGGATCGACTCCATTTCGCTGGCACCGGACAGCGTACTGGATGTGATCCATGCGGTGGCCGAAGCGGAGCGCAACTGACGACTAGGCGGTGATGGTGGAAGGGAGCACAGCGCTGGACACAGAAGCAGTCGAAGATACCCCCTGGCACGTTCGCGACACCGACCAGGTGGCTGAGGAGTTGGGAGTAGACCCAGAGAAGGGTCTCTCCGACGAAGAGGTGAAGGAGCGGCTGGACCGGTTCGGACCGAATCAGATCCATACCGGGGAGATGGCGCCCTGGTGGCGGATCCTGCTGAACCAGTTCACCGATCCCCTCATCTATATCCTCCTCATTGCCGCCGTCGTCTCCGTCATCATCCAGGAGTGGACCGATGCCGCGGTGATCATTGTGGTAGTGGTCCTCAATGGAGCCATTGGCTTCGTCCAGGAATACCGGGCACGGAAGGCGATTCAGGCCCTGGCGGAGATGAGCGCGCCGAAGGCCAAGGTGGTTCGCGATGGCCAGGAGTCGGAGATCGACAGCGAGGAGGTGGTTCCGGGAGACGTGGTCCTGCTCTCGTCCGGTGGCCAGGTCCCGGGAGACGTGAGGCTCTTCAAGGTGGACGGCCTTGAGGCGGACGAGTCGGCCCTCACCGGTGAGTCCGAGCCCGTCTCCAAGCAGGTGGATCCGGTGGATGACGAGAAGGCTGTTCCCGGCGACCAGTTCAGCATGGCCTTCTCCGGTACCGTCATTACCCGTGGCCGGGGGCGGGGCGTGGTGGTCCGGACTGGCCAACAGAGCGAGTTGGGCCAGATCGCAGAGGCCACTCAGAAGGTTCAGGAGGTCAAGACGCCCATTCAGGAGAAGATGGACTTCCTGGGGAAAGCCATCGGTGTGGCCGTCCTGATCCTATCGGTGGTGGTGGTGGGTGTGGGCCTCCTCATCGGCTGGGAGCTGAATGAGATCATCCGCACCGCCGTTGCCCTCGCGGTCGGAACCGTTCCCGAGGCCCTCCCTGTGGTCCTCACCGTCACCCTGGCCATCGGCGTCCGCCGCATGGCGGACCGAAACGCCATCATCCGGTCGCTCCCGGCGGTAGAGACCCTGGGCTCCACCACGGTCATCGGCTCCGACAAGACGGGCACACTCACGAAGAACGAAATGACCGTCAAAGCCGTCTGGAGCGGCGGCGAGCGCTACGACGTGACCGGGAGCGGATACGAGCCCGAGGGTCAGATCCGACGAAACGGCGACGGTGCGGAGAGCGAGAAGGAGGAGGCAGAAGAGGGAGAGGCAGAAGAGGGAGAGGCAGAGCAGGGCGAGACCGCCGACGACGGGCAGGACCTCAGTGAGGCCGTTCGTCGAACCCTGCTGGCAGGGCTCCTGGCCAATGAGGCCGGCTCGCTGCCGGGTGAGGATGACGACAGCGGTGGTGACCCCACGGAGCTGGCCGTCCTGGTGTCTGCTGTGAAGGCCGGCTACAACCTGGATGAAACCAGGGAGGAGTACAGCCGGCTGGACATCATCCCCTTCGAGTCGGAGCGCCAGTTCATGGCCACCTTGAACGAGACGCCCGATGGCCCGTGCGTCTTCCTCAAGGGCTCTCCGGAGGTGGTCCTGGACCGCTGTGCCAAGCAGTTGGGACGGGACGGCGACGAGGAGGAGTTGGATGTGGAGGGAGCCCGGGAGATGGCCGACCAACTGGCGGAGGAAGGGTTCCGTGTGCTGGGCATGGCCATCCGGATGCAGGACGGGAGGGAGTTCGAGAACCAGGACCCCGGCGACGATCTGGTCTTTGCCGGATTCCAGGCCATGGAAGATCCGGTGCGTCCCGAGGCGGTGGATGCCGTGGACGCGGCCCACAACGCCGGGATCCGGGTGCTCATGCTCACCGGCGACCATGCCAAGACGGCTCGGGCCATCGGCGATCAGCTCAAGCTCGGGAGTGAAGCGGGTGCTCGGGAGGGTCGGGACCTGGAAGAGCTCTCCGACGAGGAGTTCGACGAGGTGGTCCGGGACGTGGACGTCTACGCCCGGGTCTCGCCGGAACACAAGCTCCGGATCGTGGAGAGGCTCATCGACCAGGGTCAGATCGTGGCCGTCACCGGAGACGGGGTGAACGACGCCCCGGCGCTTCAGGCCGCCCACCTGGGCATTGCCATGGGCCAGGCCGGAACCGATGTGGCTCGGGAGGCGTCGGACATGGTCCTGGCCGACGACAACTTCGCCAGCATCACCAACGCCGTGGAGGAAGGGCGGGTCGTCTTCGCCAACATCCGGAAGGTGACCTACTTCCTCCTCTCCACCGGCGTCGGGTTGGTCATCACCATCCTCTCGGCCCTCTTCGCGCCCTGGCCACTCCCCTACGTGGCCGCCCAGGTACTCTGGATCAACCTGGTGACCAAGGGGCTCCAGGATGTGGCGCTGGCCTTTGAACCGGGAGAGCCGGGCCTTCTATCGGAGCCCCCACGGGATCCCGGTGAAGGGGTGATCAACCGGCCCGTCCTCCACCGGATGATCTGGCTGGGTGTGTTCATGGCAGTGGGTACCATGGCCACCTTCTGGTGGGTCCTGCAGCAGGACGTCTCCATCGAGTACGCCCGGAGCGTGGCCCTGACCCAGATGGTCATGTTCCAGTTCTTCCACGTCTTCAACTGCCGCTCATTCCATCGCTCCATCTTCAAGGTGAGTTTCCTCGGCAACCCCTATGTGGTAGGCGCCGTGGGCATCTCACTGCTGGCCCACCTGGGAATCCTCCACCTCTCCTTCATGCAGGCCGTCTTTGAAACCGAGCCGCTCCCCCTGGAGGTCTGGGGGATCATCGTCCTGGTGAGCCTCAGCATCATTGTCGTGGCCGAGATCGACAAGGCGACGCTTCGGCGAAAGCACAGACGAACCTCGGAAGGGGAGGAAGAGACGGAGGGGTCGCGACAGGAGGCAAAGAGCGGGGGGGGAGGCTAGATCCGGAATACGTCTTGCCCCCGCTATAGCCCGCATGTGAATCGCAACTCGAAAGGGAGGGTGGCTCAACAGCGACAGCCGATGAGGCTCTCGCCCTGGGCGCCTTCTTCTGGATCTTCGTGACCCTTACGATCCTCTTCATCCTCATTGGAATCGCCGCCACACCCTGATTGGTGGGTCGACGCCTGGATGCCCCGTTTCAGACTCGTACCCACTGCAATGCAGGGCTGGAATGGTGGTGCTCAATCTCCCTGGACGCGACCGAACTCCCGGGTCACATCGGCCATGTCGTTGTAGGACCGGTCCCTGAACTCGTTCAGGATTGTCATCTCCTCCTCCGATGCGTCGGCCTTTCTGGCGTGTCGTCTCACTTCGGCCTGGGATGCGGGAAAGGAGATCCCTGCCAGCGCGGCCTGGATGTCTGCTGCGGAGGGGGCCTGGGCGGGGTGGGAGGTTTCCAGGTGACTCTCAAAGCGCGACCGTTGCCCGAAGGTCTGGTCGCAGTGGGGGCACTGGAATTCCGAGTCTTCCGAAGTCAGTCCCTCCTGAACCGAGGCCATGTCGTGGAAGTCCCGGTCCGGGAGCTCCTCGAGGGCCTCCAGAATGGATCGTGGGGCCTCGTTGTTCTCAGCGTGCCGGACCAAGTCCCGTCGGTCGGCGGGAAAGGTGATGCCTTCCAGGGAGCGGGCGATCCCCGCCGCCGAGGCGGACCGGAGTGCGGCTTGGCCACCTCTTCGACCCCCTTCGCTGCGGTCACNCTCCGGCTCCAGGGGTGAGACGGGATAACGCGCCTCGGCGAAGCGCCCCTGCTCCAGCGCCTCGGTGGGCCACGACTCGGCATCCAGCGCCATGGACTCGAAGGGATCCGGATGCCCGGAGAGGACGTTGCCTCCACCGACGTCGTCGGCGATTCCCTCGTCGGAGAGAGCGCCGATAAGGACGAACTGCGCATTCTCATGGTTCAGGTAGCGCAAGTCGTCTACCTCCTTCCAGCGGAGATCACCGAAGGCCTCAACCAGTTCGTTGGGGAAATCGGGGCTTTCGTCGGGGAATCCCTCCACTTCCACGGACGGGTTCCGGACCGAGATCACATACCTCGCTTCTTCCCGTATCCCCATGGCCTCCTGCCCCTCACCCAACTCACTGGGGCGATGCAGGCGGTAGAGCAGGTAGCTCTGGTCATCTTCCACCTGCAGGACGTAGCGGGCGGCACCCACCGGCATGGCCTCCGCCTCACGTCGCCGGCCCTTCGTCTCGGTCTCGTACGCAATGGGCGAGAAGCGCCTGGCCAGTTGCTCCGGGCTGTCCGCCTCCAGCGTCATGACCCATCCCCGACTGTCCGGANCCGATCGGTCGGCCTCCGGTGCCGGCAGCCTCTTGCGTCCCACCACCATGGCACGGGCAGGAGCTCGATTTCCGCTCTCTTCGCCCGGGTCCGGGACCAGAACCAGATGGAGATTCTGCACATCGTCCAGGCTTTGGGCC
>SL_3KL_010_SEDDRAFT_10002664_pt1 | contig 16280 bp, 19 predicted proteins | sample SodLakKL_010_SED_2_FD_10381 | JGI IMG/M metagenome (IMG submission 10381) | reverse complement strand
TAATACTTTATCCCTTAAACATTGCCCTAACCCAGATTGGCGGGTAAGACTGGCTTCACTTCTTCATGATATCGGTAAACCTAAGGCTAAACGGACAATAAAAGGCCAAACTACCTTTTATAATCATGAATACATTGGCGCTAAAATGGTAGATAAAATAATGACTCGACTTCGCTTTAGTGAAAGCGATAAGAAAAAAGTTGTAAATTTAGTTCGCCACCACATGTTTTATTATAATGTTGGTGAAGTTACCGCTACTTCAGTGAGAAGATTAATTAGAAAAGTTGGCAAGGAGAATTTATCTGATTTAATTGACCTTCGTGTGGCTGATCGTCTAGGATCTGGAACACCTAAAGCTATGCCTTATAANTTAAGGCACCTGCAATATATGATAGATAAAGTTCAACATGATCCAGTATCTGTTAAAAATTTAAAAATTGATGGCAATGATTTAATCAATGAACTATCAATAAAACCAGGACCACAAATTGGAGCTATTCTTGACGTTTTACTTGGAGAAGTAATAGTTGATCCAAGTTTAAATAAAAAAAGCTATCTTAAGAAAAGAGCTAAAGAGTTACTAAGTTATAATCTTTTAGATTTAAGAAAAAAAGCTAAAGATTTAATAGAAGGTAAAAGAGAAGAGGAAGATAAAGAAATTAAAAATAAATTTAAAGTTAAATAAAAAATCTATGAAAAAAACAATTACATTTACATTATTAATTTTTTCATTATTTATTCTTTCTGCTTGTAGTAATCAAGAGGCAGTAAATGATAATAATGAAAATGAAGAAAATTTAAATTATAACACTATGGGTATTTTTCCTGACAACTATCAAGACTTTTATAGCCAAGGCTATAGTCATGCATTAATTAAAACTAATTTTGGTGACATAAAAGTAAAACTATATGGGGAAGAATCTCCTGATACAGTTAATAACTTTTTAAATCTAGCTGATCAAGGTTTCTATAATAATCTTAAGTTTCATCGTATAATTAAAGATTTTATGGTTCAAGGGGGTTGTCCGCATACAAAAACTGATCAAGAAAATATTTATGGAACCGGAGATCCTGGTTATAGTTTCCATGATGAAATAAATAATAAACCTCTTGTTTTAGGTTCATTAGCAATGGCAAACTCTGGTCCTAACACTAATGGTTCTCAGTTTTTTATTGTTACTGCCCAATCGACTCCTTGGCTTGATGGTGATCACACTAATTTTGGTGAAGTAGTTGAAGGCATAGAAGTAGTAAAAAGAATTGAAGATAGTGAAACTAAGCAAGGAAATATCCCAATTGAGGATATAATTATTGAAAAAATAGAAATAATTAATAATTAATTTAAATTATAAAAAAAAACGAAGTTAAGCACTTCGTTTTTTTATTTGCTTTTTTAACAATAATTTGATAAATATATATTACTTATAATTAATTAATATTTTATGAATATATATTTAGATAATGCCGCTACTACCAGGTTAGATAAGCGGGTGCTAAAAGCTATGCTTCCTTTTTATCAGGAAAAATTTGCTAATCCCTCCTCAATTCATTTCTCAGGCCAGAGGAATAATTTAGTACTAAAAAAGTCTAAGGAGCTAGTAGCTAAAAATTTAGCTACAAGCAGTGATAGAATTATTTTTTGCTCTGGCGCTACTGAAGCTAATAATTTTATAATTAAAGGTGTTATGGAGGCTAATACTGATAAAGGCAAGCATTTAATTGTTTCCTCAATTGAGCACCCCTCAGTTTTTGAACTAGCTAGAAATCTAAAATCAAAAGGCTTTAAAGTTGATTTTTTGCCAGTCAATAGTCGAGGAATAGTTGAGTTATCTGATTTAAAAAAACTTTTAAGAAAAGACACAGTTTTAGTATCAGTTATGGCCGCTAATAATGAAATTGGCACTAAACAAGCCCTTAAGGAATTAATTAAAGTTGTCAAAGATAATGGTTCATATTTTCATTCAGATATTGTTCAAGCTGTAGCTTATGAGGAAATTTTGATAGATAAATTAAATTTAGATTTTGCTAGTCTATCAGCTCATAAATTTAATGGTCCAACTGGTATTGGTGTGGCGGTTATTAATCCTAAAATTAAAGTCAACCCACTATTAATTGGTGGTGGTCAAGAAAATACCTATCGCTCAGGTACATATAATTTAGCTGGAATTGTTGGGCTCTCTAAGGCTTTAGATATTACTTGTAAAAATAGAAAGGAAAATAAAAAGAAGGTAAAGGATTTGCGTGATTATTTTCTAAAACAATTAAAAAAAGAAATTTCTGATATAAAAATTAATGGATGCCTAAAGAAACGTTTGCCCAATAATTTAAATGTTTTGTTTAGAAATATTGAAGGTGAAGCAATTCTAATTGATTTATCAAATAAGGGAATTGAAGTCTCCACTGGCTCAGCCTGTAGTGCTGTCAATTTAAAAAGTTCCTACGTTCTCTCAGCCTTAGGACTGAAAGATGAAGAGTTAAATAGTAATATTCGTTTTACACTCAGCAAGGATACTACAAAAGCTGAAATTGATTATACAATTTTAAATTTAAAAAAAACTGTTAAAAGATTAAAATCTTTTAGCCCTATAAAATAATTAATAATTTAAATATATGTCACTTAATTATAGTAAAAAAACCTTAAAATATTTTTTAAATCCAAAAAATATTGGTGAAATTAAAAATCCTGATGCTAGCGCAACAATTGGCAATATGGTTTGTGGTGATCAGCTTAATTTTACAATGAAAGTAGAGAAGGGAAGGATAAAAAATATTAAATTTTTATCCTTTGGTTGTGCTTCTAATATTGCCACGGCTTCTATTATGACTGAGAAAGTTAAAGGAAAAACTATTGCGCAGGCAAAAAAACTAGATTGGAAAACAATTGTTAAAGATTTAGATGGACTTCCTCAGCAAAAAGTCCACTGTTCAGTTATGGCAACTGATGGACTAAAAGCGCTAATAAAAGATTATGAAAAAAATAAAGAAATAAAGAAATAAAGAAATAAAGAAAACAAAAAAACTCCGGTAAAATACCGGAGTTTTTTATTAAAAAAATTTTAATTAAAATTCTTTTTTTGGACGAGCTTCATTGACTACAATCTTTCTTCCATCTAGTTCTTTTCCATCAAACATCTCAATGGCTGCTTTTGCTTCATCGTCATTTGACATTTCAACAAAACCAAAACCTTTAGAGCGTTGAGTTGCGCGATCAATGATTACGTTTGCAGATTCCACTTGGCCGGCTTGAGAAAAAGCTTCTTCTAAGCTTTTGTCTGTAGTGCCCCAAGATAAACTGCCAACAAATAATTTTTTCATGATAAAATATTTAAATTTTAAATAATGTAAGGCGACCTTTTTAAACTTACAGGTGAATTATAAATTAATTATAAATAAAAGTCAATAATTAAACCTAATCAACACTTAATTTCACAGCCGGACTAATAGATGAACAAATATTAGCACTTTTAATAAAAACACCTTTTGATGATGGTGGCTTAATTTTTTTTAACTCGCTTAATATTGTTTGGTAGTTTTCAATCAACTTATCATCGGAAAAACTAATTTTTCCAATTATTAAATGTAAGTTTGCGGTATCATCATTTTTAAAACTAATTTTTCCTTTTTTAAGCTCGCCTACAGCTTTAGCTGGATTTTCACTAACGGTATCGTTTTTAAGCGAAGGCATCAGCCCACGAGTTCCTAAAATTTTAGCAATTTTGGCTAAATTTTTCATCATTTTTGGTTCAGAAACAGCTATTGCAAAATCAGTTTTTTCAGTTTTTTTAATGTTTTCAATTAAATCTTCACCACCAACTAAATCAGCCCCAGCTTCTTTAACTTTTTTTTCATTTTCAGGACTAACAAAGGCAGCAATTTTAATTGTTTTACCGGTACCATGAGGCAGATTAACTGCTCCTCTGATTTGTTGATCGCCCTTTTTAGGGTCAATTCCTAAACGGAAATGAAGTTCTACTGAAGCATCAAATTTAGCACGATTAACTTGTTTTAAAACTTTAATCGCTTCGTCTATTTTATAAGATTTGTTTTTATCGTGTAAGACTTCAGTTTTATTTTCTTTTTTTTCATTACTCATATGTTTTTATTCGTGGTAAACGTTTTTTAAAACTCCCACAATTAATTATTTTTTAATATTATTTAATATCTACACCCATTTGTCTAGCAGTGCCAGCGACAATTTTTTCAGCAGCTTCAATGTCATTGGTGTTTAAGTCAGGTAATTTTATCTCGGCGATTTCTCTTAATTGTTTTTTTGTTATTGAACCACTTTTTTCTGTTAATGGTTTACCTGATCCTTTTTTTATTTTAGCCATTTTTTTAATTAGCTCTGCTGCTGGAGGGGTTTTTAAAATAAAGTCATAAGATCTATCTTCGTAGACACTAATTTCAACTGGGATTAAATCTCCCATCTTATCTTTTGATGCATCGTTGAATTTTTGACAAAATTCAGAAATATTTAATCCGTGTTGCCCTAAAGCAGGACCAACTGGTGGAGCTGGATTTGCTTGTCCGCCAGGGATTTGTAGTTTAATTTTTGTTAATAGTTTTTTAGCCATAAATCTGAAAACCGGTAGAAGCAGCCGGTTGTTTTAATTATATTTTATTATTTAATTACTCTTTTTTATTTGTAGGAAATCAAGCTCAACTGGAGTTTCGCGACCAAACATAGAAACTGATACTTTAACTTTTCCTTTAGCTTCATCAACACTAGTTACCTTGCCCTCCATATTTTTAAAGGGCCCTTCGTTTATTGTAACCAATGATCCCTCCTCTACGTCAATAGTAAATTTAGGGTCCTCTACTCCCATTCTTTTTTGTAGTCCTTTTACTTCTTCCTCACTAATTGGAGTAGGAACAGTTCCTGAACCAATAAAGCCTGTAACATTAGGTGTATTTCTAACAACATACCAAGACTCATCAGTTACCTCCATTTCAATTAATACATAACCGGGAAAAATTTTTTCTTCAATTACGCGACGTTTACCGTTTTTTATTTTTATTTTTTTTTCAGTTGGAATTAAAATATTAAATATTTTATCCTCCATATCCAAAGATTCAACTCTTTGTTTGAGGTTTTGGGCTACATTTTCTTCGTAGCCAGAATAAGTGTGAAGGACGTACCATCGCCTTCCTTGATTTAAAATTTGCTTTGCCATAAGCTCGGGTTCGTAAAATTTTAGATTATGATAAGCTAAAAAGAAACGAAAAAAATAAAAGAACTATAATTTATTAAATGATAAAATTTCTTAGAATAGAATCAAAGATTTGATCTAGAAACCATAAAAATATTGCTACTGCAATACTAATACCAATAACTAAAAGAGTGTATCGATAGGTTTCTTTTTTACTAGGCCAGGTGACTTTTTTCATTTCTTCATAAGACTCCTTGACGTAATTTGTAATTTTTTCCATAATTTTAATTTCTAATTAAAAATAGCCTTTAGGGCCACTTTCATATATTTTTAATATAACTGATTGTTTAAAATATGTCAATAATATACTTGCTATTTACAATTTTAAAGGATAAAATAATATTATATGGTTAGTCCGTATTTACATAGCAAAAAATATGAGGAGCAATCAGTTAATGTAACTGATGATGTTAAACGTGTTTTTCAAGCTATATACAATAAAAATAAAATTGAAGAAAAAGAAGAAAACCAAGAAACTATTGAGGTTTCGGAGCTGATATCTAAAATGGCTTTTTTTTATGAAAAGCTAAGAAACGCTGTTGACTATGATGAAGAGCATTTATTAAGAAAAAATGCTATTTTTAGAATTTTAAAAAGACAAATTATTATTGAAGGAGTAATTAAAACTCCTGATAGTCATTATTTAGCTGAACATTTAATAAGGGAATTAATTAGGGCAAGTTATTTACCAAATGGGAAAGTTCAGGCTAGCTCTGTTAAGCAAGTCGAATTAATTTTAGAAAAGTACCTGCTTTTAAAAAGTAGTCAAGTCAAAATAATTAATCAACAAATAAAAAATAAAACTAGGAAGAGAAAAAATAAGTCCTTAAAAAGAGAAAAAACTAGCTCAGTTGCTTGGTTACTTTCTCTAGCCGCAAGTGAAATTGAGGAATTGCTTGGAAAAGATCAAGTAAAATCTGCTACAGTCACTAGCTTATTTAATATTTTAAGACAAAAAATAGTTTTGCCAGAAAAACATCCTAGTGAAAAAGATTTAAAATTACAAATTTATTTAAGTATCTGTCGCAATTATTTAAAATTTGATAATGACATGTTGTCACTTGTTATTTTTAAATACTACAATGCCGGCTGGTCAAGCGATTTAAGTGATTATAAAGAACTACCCAATCAAGAAAGAATAGATGAGGTGGCTTTAAGGTTAAATAATGTTAAAAAATCAATTAAAAAACAATTGTATCACCCCTTAAGAAGACAGTTAAATAAAATTTGTCATCGCTTTGCTCTTTATTTTACAATTTTAAATGAAACGATTAATGATCAAGTAGTTGAAAAATATAATTTATTGAAAAATAATCCCAGTAGTTTTTATGCTAAAGTAGCTAAAGTTTGTAATCAAAAATATAAATTAACTAAATCTAAGCTGTGGCGAGCAGCTTTTCGAAGTATAATTTACATCTTCTTAACTAAAGGAATTTTTGCAGTTTTAATTGAAGTCCCCGCTATTAGATGGTTTAATGAAGAACTTAGTCCAATAACTTTAGCTATAAATATTGCTTTTCCAGCAATTTTACTGTTTCTTATTGTTTTAACAACCAAAACACCTAATGAAGAAAACACTAAAAAAATAGTTGAAGGTGTAAAGGAGATAAGTATTGAAGAAAATAAGGAAAAAGAAAAAATTATTTTACATAAACCAAGAAAGAGAGGAAAAGTTTTAAATACAATATTTCATCTTATTTATTTATTGTGTTTCTCATTTTCTATTTATTTAATTTATAGAGTTTTAGATTATTTCAACTTTACATGGGTGAGTATATTAATATTTCTTTTCTTTTTAGCATTTGTTAGTTTTTTTAGTGTTAGAATTACTAAGGGAGTTAAGGAATTATTAGTAGTAGAGAAAAAAGAAAGTTTGATGTCACTGCTTATAGATCTATTTTATATGCCTATAATTTTTGCGGGCAAATGGCTTTCTAGTAATGCTTCAAGNNTGAATNTATTTGTTTTTATCTTTGATTTTATAATTGAGGCACCATTTAAGGTTTTAGTAAATATCGCTGAAGACTGGACTCGTTATGTTAAAGAAAGGCGGGATAATTTAAGTTAATATGTCAAAACTATATATAGTAGCTAGTCCAATTGGTAATTTAGAAGATATTAGTTATCGAGCTATAAAAATATTAAGTTCGGTAGATTTAATTTTATCAGAAGACACCAGAACAAGTTTAAAATTACTTAGTCGCTATAATATAAAAAATAATTTACAATCATATCATCAACACAGTAATGATAAAAAACTAGCTAATATAATAAATAATTTAAAAGAAGGGAAGGATATAGCATTATTGAGTGAAGCGGGAACACCAAACATCTCTGATCCGGGAGCAAATTTAATTTTACAAGTAAAGGAAAGTTTAAATGATGCTGTAGATGTAATTCCAATTCCTGGTCCTTGTGCAGTTAGCACTGCTCTTAGTGTTTCACCCTGGCCAGCTGATAAATATATTTTTTTAGGATTTCTGCCCCACAGAAAGGGGAGGCAAAGTCAAATTAAAAAAATTCTTGATTATCCTTATTTAGTAGTTTTATATGAATCAAAACATCGGCTCTTAAAATTACTTAGTGAATTAAGTATCCTAGAGAATGACAATGAAAAACAAATTGATATTATGATTGCNAGAGAAATGACTAAAAAATTTGAACAATTTATTTTTGGTCGTCCAGAGCATTTAATTGAAAAATTAAATAGCAATGCTAAAATGTTAAAAGGAGAGTTTGTTTTAGTTTTACATGTAAATAAGAAAAAATATGGAAAAAAATAAATTTTATATTAGCACCACCTTGCCCTACACCAATTCTGATCCGCATATTGGTTTTGCAGCTGAAATTATAAAAGCAGATGTAATTGCTCGTTATTATAGAATGCTTAATTATGAGGTATTATTTAACACTGGAACTGATGAACATGGAGTAAAAATATTTGAAAAAGCTAATGAAGAAAATCAAAGTGTAAAAGATTATTGTCAACCAATAGTTGATAAATTTTATAACTTAAAAAATTCTCTAAATCTTAGTTTTACCAACTTTATTCGCACTTCAGAAAAAAAACACAAAAAAGCTGCCCAGGAATTTTGGTTAAGATGCCTAAAAAATGGTGATATTTATAAAAAAAACTATCAAGTGAAATATTGTGTAGGCTGTGAAATGGAAAAAACTGATTCTGATTTACAAAAAGGTAAGTGCCCCTTTCATCCTAATAGAAAAATTGAAGAAATTAATGAAGAAAATTATTTTTTTCGTTTTTCTAAATACCAGAAAGCATTATTAGAGTTTTATGAAAAAAATTCTGATTTTGTAATACCAAATTATCGTTTAAATGAAATTAAAAGCTTTGTTAAGACAGGATTAAATGATTTTTCAATTTCTAGATTAAAAGAAAAAATGCCCAATGGCATTGAAGTTCCTGGTGACAGTGAGCAAGTAATGTATGTTTGGTTTGATGCTTTAGTTAATTATATTTCCACTCTAAATTGGCCAGAAGATGAGAAAAAAATTAATGATTTTTGGCCTGGCCTTCAGGTTTGTGGAAAAGACAATCTTCGTCAACAAAGCGCTATGTGGCCTGCCATGTTAATGTCTGCCGGCTTAAAGCCACCTAAACAAATTTTAGTTTTCGGTTTTTTAACTGCTGATGGAAAAAAGATTAGTAAAAGTGAAGGAAACACTGTTGATCCTTATTTAATGGCAGAAAAATACGGTAGTGATACTTTACGTTATTATCTATTAACTGATATTTCCACTTATTATGACGGTGATTTTTCGCAAGAAAATTTAAAATTGCGATATCAAACTGATTTAGCAAATGTGCTAGGAAATTTTGCTTCACGGCTTAGTAATTTAATGGAAAAAAATAATATTGAAATGGTATTTGATAATAATTTTTCTCAACCAGATACTTTATTTTTTGATGAATTTAATAACAAAATGTTAGACTATAAATTAGGAGAAGCTTTACAGATAGTTTGGAAAAAATTACGTTTATGTGATGAAAAAATGACTAAGTCTGCTCCCTGGAAGATGACTGAAAGAGAAGAAATTGAGAAAGTATTGAAAGATTTGGCTTGTCAGTTTTATCAGGCGGTTAAATTGTCATCAATATTTATACCAAAGTCCAGTGCAGATATACTAGAAGGTTTAGAAAAGAAGCCAATTAAGAAGATTTCTCCAATTTTTCCTAAATTAAATTAAAATTAAAATAAATTATATGATGATTTCTTGGTTTGATTTAGTACTAATATTAATATGGGCTGGCTTTGTTTTTAATGGTTTAGCTAAAGGCTTAATTAGGTTACTTGGAAGAATAGTTGGTTTAATTATTGGCGCCATTATTGCTAGTTATTATTACATAGATTTCTATGTTTGGAGTCAAAATTTTGTATCTCTTAATGAGGGAATAGGAAAAGTTCTTTCTTTTATTATTCTTTTTGTAGTGGCTACTAGAATAATTGATTGGATTTTTGTTTATTTAGAAAAGCTTTTTAAATTAATTTCCATTATACCTTTTACTAAGTTGTTAAATAAGATATTGGGTGGAGCATTAGGTTTTCTAGAGGGAGCTTTATTTTTAGGTGTAATTGTTTATGTGATAAATCAATATGCCTGGCTTGGTGGTTTGTTTTCTGGACAAATTGAATCATCAATACTAGTACCGTATCTACTATGGTTTATTCAAATTCTATTACCAATATTACCAGATGCAATTAAGGCGGTAGAGACTATAATGGAGACAGATTAATTATGGAAATTATTAATAAAAAATTAAATGATTTAAATAAAGAAGAAATTAATAAAATAATTACCTATTTAAAAAGAAATAAAGTTGTTGTTGTAAAAACTGATACTATATATGGTTTTAGCGCATTAGCTACTAATCAAAAAGCAGTAGAAAAGATTGTTAAAATTAAAAAAAGAAAATCATTTAAATCATTTATTATTTTAGTATCAAGTATTAATATGGCCTCTAAATACGGTTATATTAACTCTTGGCAAAGAGAAAAAATTAAGCAGTTTATTGAAAATAAAAAACCAATAAGTTTCGTTTTAANAACTAAAAATAAATTAGCTAAAACTGTTGAGAGTCAAGAAACTTTGGCCATGCGTTTGCCCAAAAGCGATTTTTTTATTAAAATAATAAGGAGACTAGGGGAACCCTTGGTTTCCACTAGTTTTAATTTTAGTGGACAAAATTTGTTAGATATTAATAAAACAAAACTTGTATTTAAAAATAAAAAATATCAACCTGATTTAGTAATTTGTTCAGGAAAAAGTAAAAATATTAAAGCCTCGCGTTTAATTGATATCTCAAATAATAAAATAAAAATTTTAAGAAAATAATTTAATATAAATATGAATTATAATTTAATTAAAAAAGAAAGAAATCAAGAAAATAATAAAAAAGCATGGAAAAGTAAATTGTTTCCCTTGATTTTAGTTTTAGCAATATCCTTCTCGCTAGGTTATTTGCTAGCAGTATATAATTATTCTGCCGAGGGAAAGATTTTTTCCCACCTAAAAGCAAATGGTGAAGTTTCAGAACACTTCAATTCAAGTTTATATTGGCAAACTTGGCATACTATAAAAAATGAACATATTGATAGAAATACTATTGACGAAAAGGAAATGTTTTATGGTTCACTTAGAGGCATGACGCAATCTATAGATGATCCCTATACAGTATTTTTAGATCCAGAAGATGTTAAGGAATTCATGGATGACTTATCTGGCAGCTTTGAAGGAATTGGAGCTGAGGTTGGTATAAGAGATGATATGGTAACTATTATTGCTCCATTATCAGGAATGCCCGCTGATAAGGCTGGTCTGCGATCCGGAGATAAAATTTATGCAATTGATGATACCTCTACTATTAATATGAGTTTAAATGAGGCAGTGAGAAAAATTAGAGGAGAAAAAGATACTGAAGTTGTCTTAACTATTATTCGTGAAGGTAGAGATCAGCCCTTTGAAGTAAGTATTACTCGCGGTACTATTGTAATTGAAAGTGTTTCCTGGGAGAAAAGGGATGATGATATTTATTTAATTAAAATTTCAAATTTTCATCAAGATACAGTTTCACTTTTAAATAAAGCAATTTTAGAAATATTAAATAACAACCCCAAAGGCATAGTTTTAGATTTGCGCAATAATCCAGGAGGTTATTTAGATACAGCTATTGATGTTGCTAGTGAGTGGGTTGCTGAAGGACCAATATTAATTGAACAATTAAGTGATGGTAAAAAAAATGAATATTTTGCCCAAGGCTTAGCCAGACTAAAAGATATTGAAACTATCATTTTAGTTAATCAAGGTTCAGCTTCTGGTTCAGAAATTGTAGCCGGAGCTCTTCGTGATTATAAGCAGGCCTTAGTAGTTGGTGAGCAAACATTTGGAAAAGGATCGGTGCAAAACTTAAAACCATTACTTGATGGTTCATCATTAAAAATTACTGTTGCAACATGGTTTACGCCTGGTGGTGATTATATTAATGAGAAGGGAATTGAACCTGATATTGAAGTAGAAAGAAGTTTTGAAGATTTTGAGAATGAAAGAGATCCACAAATGGATAAAGCGATTGAGTTACTTTTAGCTAAATAAAAAAAGGTGCTAAGGCACCTTTAGTTTTTCTTTTTTTCTTTTTTGGTATTTATAAAAACGATTTTTTTCGTCCACACTTAGTTCCTTAATTGACTTGGAACTGTTGGCAATAAGTTCTTGTTCTTTTTCTTTTAATTGATTTAATTCTAAAATGACAACAGGGTTATCTAGGCGTAAAAGCTCTTCTTTGATTTTAGGAAGACTTTCTTCTGAACATAAATGTTCAAGTTTATTTTCTTCGATTGCATATAAGCGATAACGGATAAAAGCTTTTTTCATTTTTTTTTGTGGGACCTGAGTTTTTAAAAGAACTGTTTTCATAAAACACTAGTTTTGGTTAATGAACAATAAATACATAACTAATTTAAATATAAACTAAATAAAAAATATGTCAATAAATGAAAAAATGAAAGATAAAAATGTTAAATATATCTTTGTAGTTGGTGGTGTAATGTCGGGTGTAGGTAAAGGAGTCACGGCCGCTTCAATCGGACAAATTTTACAAGCTCATGGCTATAAAGTCAGTGCTATTAAAATGGATCCTTATGTCAATGTTGATGCAGGGACTATGAACCCAATTGAACATGGTGAAGTTTTTGTAACTGCAGATGGTGATGAAACTGATCAAGATATTGGTAATTATGAAAGATTTTTAAATACTGATATATATAAGGAAAACTATATGACTACTGGTCGCATATATCAAACAGTAATTGAAAGAGAGAGACGTTTAGGTTACCGTGGCAAATGTGTTCAAGTGGTTCCTCATATTCCTATTGAAATTAGAGATAGAATTAAAAAAGCAGTAGAAAAAACTCAGTCAGAAATAATGATAATTGAGGTTGGAGGTACTGTTGGTGAATATGAAAATTTAATATTTTTAGAAGCAGCTAGAGTTTTAAAATTATTTCACCCTAAAGATGTTTTATTCGTCATGGTTTCATATTTACCAGTTCCCAATAAAATTGGAGAAATGAAAACAAAACCAACTCAACATGCGGTTAAAAGTCTAAATACAGCTGGCATTCAACCAGATTTTATTGTTGCTCGAAGCGATCGTCCTATTGACAATGCTCGAAAAGAAAAAATATCAGTTAACTGCAATATTTCTTTAGAAAATGTAATTGCTGCTCCTGATGTTGACTCAATTTATGATATACCACTTAATTTTGAAAAAGAGAAATTTGGATTGCGAGTGATGTCAGCTCTTAATTTAGAAATACCCAAAAAAGAGGCTAATAACAAGGAATGGAGAAAAATGGCCTCTGCGCTTAAAAATCCCCAAGAAAAAATTAATATTGGTATTGTTGGTAAATATTTTAAAACAGGTCAATATTCTTTAACTGATTCCTATATTTCCGTAATTGAAGCTTTAAAACACGCGGGAGCATACAATCACACTAAGGTTCAGCTTCATTGGATAAATACCGAAGATATTGAAAATAATGGTATAGGCCAACTTAAAAAAATGGATGGGATAGTAGTTCCGCAAGGTTGGGGTAAGCGCGGTTCAGAAGGAAAAATAAAAGCTATTAAGTATTGTCGAGAAAATTCAATTCCATATTTTGGACTTTGCTATGGTATGCAAATGGCAGTTATTGAATTTGCTCGTCATGTCGCAGGGTTAAAAGATGCAAATTCTCAAGAAATTGATGTAAAAACTCAACATCCTGTTATTCACATAATGCCAGAACAAGCCCAGTTAATTGCTGATAAAGGCTATGGAGGAACTATTAGGCTGGGAGCCTGGGACTGTAAATTAAAAGAAGGAACATTACTTAAAGAAACATATGATAAATTTAATCACTCTAATATAATTAGTGAACGCCATCGACATCGTTATGAATTTAACAATAATTATAGAGATATATTAGAAAAAAATGGTTTAATTATTTCCGGAACTTCTCCTGATAATTTAATTGTTGAAGCAATTGAATTAAAAAAACACCCATTTTTTATTGGAGTACAATTTCATCCTGAGTATATCTCTAGACCCCTTAAGCCGCACCCTTTATTTGTAAAGTTTGTATCAGTTTGTAAAAAATTAAAAAAATAAATTTAGCCATAAAAAAAAGACTCATATACAACAAAAATGAGTCTTTTTTAATTGTTTTTATTTGGCGACTACTTCTACTAATTTAATTTTTTTTAAACTACCATCAAATGATTTCTTTTTTTTAGATTTATATTTAATAAAACCATCAGAGGTAGCAAAAAGAGTATCATCTTTTCCCTGGGAAACATTAAGACCAGGGTAGTATTTATTACCACGTTGTCTGATTAAAATATTACCTGATTTAACAAATTCACTATCAGATTTTTTAACTCCAAGACGTTTACTTTGGGAATCACGCCCAAGCGAGGTGGAGCCACCAGCTTTCTTTTTTGCCATATAGTTATTATATTATTAATAGTTTTTATAGAGATAATATAGCAAAAGATTATTTATATGTCAATTATTTTTGATTTGTTTAAATCTATAATATTATGCTATAATATAAATAATTATTAAAATAATTAATTAAAAATTAGTTAAACATCAAGATATTGATGATTTTCTAATTTTAAAAATTTATGATTAAAGTAGAAGCAAGTAAATGTATTGGTTGTGGCTTGTGCGCCAACATGTGCAGTGATGTTTTCAAGATGAATGATGAAAATATCTCTGTAGTTATATCACAAAAAAATATAGACTGTGCTAAGCAGGCGGAAGAAGCTTGTCCTGTTAAAGCAATATTAATAGATTAAATATGGAATCTAAAAAAAATTTAGAAAAAATACCTCATATAGAACAAGACCAGGAAAAAATAGATAAAGACAGGGAAAAAACAAGTTCAGAAAAAATTATTGAAAAAAAACCTGAAAATCTAGAAGAAAAGGATGAGTTAATAACTGATGATGATATTGATGATACTCAAGATAAAAATATTTCTGAAAGTCAGCAAAGAATTAATGAAATTGATGATATTTTAGCCTATGGTTTAAATGATATTTTTTTGAGTATGCCAGCAGAGAAGCAGGGAGAGTTCAGAAAAAAGGGTGAAGAAACAAGAGATAAAATAGATCAATTACTCAATAAGGCTAAAGTAAACATGGGAAAAATTGTTATTTTAATAAGGAAATGGTTATCATTAATACCTCAGGTAAATCGTTATTTTTTAGAAAAAGAAGCAAAGATTAAAGCTGATAAAATTATAAAATTAAAAAAATATTAATTATGATAACTCATTACAATGATATATTAAATTTTACAATAAATTGGCCAGCTCCTTGGCTTATGGTTTTGTTTTTATTTTTTTTATTTTTATTTTTATTTATAATTTTAGGACGGACTCATTTACGGAAATTAATTACTAAAAGTAATTATTTTGACCACCAAACTTTTTTAATAAAATTACCTAAGGAAAAACCTAATGAAAGTGAAAGTTCTAGCTCAGCTGAAAGTATAAAAGAAGAAATATCTCGTGGTGAAACAATCTTTTCTAGTATTGGTGGCCTAAAAGCACAAAGAGGTTTTTCTGCTTGGCTTACTGGTAGAAATGATCATTTTTCTTTTGAAATTGTAGCTAATCGAGGAAGAATTGCTTTTTTTGTAGTTTCTCCAGTTTCAATGTCTCGTTATTTAGAGCAACAAATTCATGCTTACTATCCAGAAGCTAGCATAGAAGAAGTAGAAGATTATAATGCTTTTACTCCTAATGGTGAAATTGCTTCTGCTTACCTGAAAACTAAAAAAAGTTTTGTTTTTCCACTTAAAACCTATCGTAAAATGGATGTCGATCCTTTAAATTCAATAATTAATGTAATTTCTAAACTAAAAGCTGAGGAAAGTTTAGCTATTCAGTATGTTGTTCGTAGTGCTTATTACCCCTGGCATGGGAAAATAAAAAAAGTAGTTAGAAAAATTCAAGAAAAAAAATCAATTAAAAAAGGTTTAAATAGTAATAATATATTTTTTGAAATTTTATCATTGTTTTCTAGTAAAAAAAGTGATGAAAATCCTCAGAATCCTAAAACATTAACAGCTGTTGAGGAAGAAATCGTTAAATCAATGGAAGAAAAAAATATGAAGGCTGGTTTAGATGTAAATATTCGTTTAGTTGCTTCAGCTAAAACTAAAGTTCAGGCTAAGAGTTACTTAGAAAATTTAGGCAATGCTTTTAGTGAATACAATAACTATACTTATGGCAATAGTTTTACAAGAATAAAAACAAATAATCAGAAAAAAATAATTAAAAATTTTATTTTTCGTCGATTTGATGAAGAAAAATCATTTATATTAAACACTGAGGAGTTGGCAAGTATATTTCATTTTCCTCTTAAATTTACTGAAACTCCTAATATTTTATGGTTAAGTGCTAAAAGTGCTGCTGCTCCTAGTGATGTACCCTCAGAAGGAATACTTTTAGGAGAAAATTTTTATCGTGGTGAAAAAAAGGAAATTAGGATTAAAAAAGC
>SL_3KL_010_SEDDRAFT_10002663_pt1 | contig 16283 bp, 18 predicted proteins | sample SodLakKL_010_SED_2_FD_10381 | JGI IMG/M metagenome (IMG submission 10381) | reverse complement strand
ATAAACACCTCCATTGCAAGACTTGTAGCATCAGATATCTCCTTTTTCCTGAGCCGCAAAAGGTAATAAATATAAACACCTGTAAGACAGGTTTCGATTTCGTTTTCAGAGCGCCACTGCTGCCTTGCATTCATATCCCTTATAAGTGGGAGCGCTTGATTGTAAACAGCCAAATATTCGGATTCGGCCGGATCTTTGAGCAACTGCAGATGCAGTGCATTCATGTCGTTAACTATATTTCTCAGAAAACTTACATGCCCGGTTTTCTCAACCTTCTCATTTTTCATAAGGGCTGCCAGGCTGCTGTACCAGTCATATATCTCCTTCCTGGTATTTTCAGGCTGATCGTGCCGGGAAACAATTTGCCTGTCAATCTCCTCCATATTGAAGTTAAACGCCCTTATTGTATCTTCTACCTGCCACATATATATGATATATTCGGCAATATTTTCCTCTCTTTTTTTCTTTGCTATAATCATAGGGCAGAATTTTCCTTTTTTTCTTCAAAATTTTTCTTGCCAGGGATTTAAGCCGTTATTCAGAGTGTTGCGGTAATTATTTGAAAGGGTTCATTCTGTCCATTATACGGCGTTCCCTCTTTGTAGGTCTTCCGCTGCCGGGGTCCCGCCGGACAAAAACAGTATGTTTTTTTACTTTAATCTTATCCAGCTCCTGCTGCGGAGTCAGGTTCCCGGCAAAATCGACTGCAAGCTTTGCCGGCAATCTTTTTTCTGTCAACTCCTTTACTTCATATGTGTAAACCACAGGTGGGCGCTTTACTATAACCCTGTCGCCCTTCTTTGCAGCCCTGGAGGGTTTTACCTGTACATCGTCAATTATCACCCTCCCTTTCCTGCAGGCATCGGTGGCTTTGCTGCGGGTTTTAAAGATCCTGACAGCCCAGAGCCACTTGTCTATTCTTACTTCATTGGGGTTGTCCATACCTTATATCTTCTCCCGTATATAAATCGTTGAAACAGGAACTATATTTCAGAGCGGATCTGAATTTTTGTAACCCGGGTTTGTTAACCGGCTTATATTTCATTTATTGTTGAACATGTTCATTGTTCTCCCGAGGCCAACCGTACCGAAACTTCTGACCGCTTCAGCTACTTTTTCAGCTCTTTCGGTAAACTCCTTTCTTTCTTCATCTGAAAGTTCCCCAAGGACATAGCTTACCTGGGTCCCTCTTGGGAAACCATTGCCTATTCCGAATCTCAACCTCGCATAATCACTGGTGCCCAGTATCTGGTTTATGCTAAGCAACCCGTTATGGCCACCGTCCCCGCCACGGGGCCTGATCCTTATAGTTCCGAATGGTAATGCGATATCGTCGACTATTACAAGCAGATTACCGACAGGGATCTTCTCCTTTTTCAGCCAGTAGTTTACAGCCCTGCCACTGCGGTTCATAAAAGTGGACGGCTTCAAAAGCACAAATATCCTTCCTTTGTGCTTAAACTGCGAAACAAAACCATATCGCCTGTCATCAAAGGAAACTCCGGATTCTTCAGCAATAAAATCCAGCAACATGAAACCTGCATTATGCCTTGTACCGGCATATTTTTCACCAATATTGCCCAGGCCTGTTATAAGGTACTTCAATTTCCCCTTCCGTTATGATCTAACTTTTGTCCTCTTCTCCTCCTTCTGCTCCTGATCCTTCTCCTGATTCACCTGCTTCTTCTCCTTCACCTTCGGCAGCCGCTTCAGCTTCAGCTTCGGCTTCAGCTTCCTCCTCTTCAGGCAAAGCTCCCTTGGATACTCTTGTCAGTTTAACAGATGCCACTACGGAGTTTTTGGAGTGCATTAACTCAAGGTTTGAATAGTCAAGGTCACCGATCTTAATGGAGTTGCCAAGCTTCAATCCTGTCACATCAAGGTCAATCATATCGGGCAGGTGGTTTGGCAGTCCTCTGACCTTCATCCATCTCATCTCACAGAGTAGCTTCCCACCTTCCTTGACTCCTTCGGCAACTCCGCTGAATTGAACAGGAACGTTTACTGTTACCGGCTTATCCTCACGTATCTGGTAAAAATCAATATGGAGAATACTGTCGGTTACAGGATGGAACTGAATATCCTGCAGTACAGCTTCGTATTTTTTCCCTTCAATATCAAGCTTAACCCGGAAAACATTGGGACTGTAAATCATTTTCCTGAAATCGTTCTCATGTGCGTAAAAATGGATATTTTCACCTTCACCATAAATAACACACGGAACATTCCCCTGTGACCTCAGTTTCCTTGAGTTGGACTTTCCGATTTTCTCCCTCAGCTTTCCTTTAATCTCTATTGATTTCATGAAACAACAATAATTAATCAATTAACATTCGGTGTTACTTAAAACCTAAGGGTTTTCCATCACACCATTATCTGTATATAACACTGCAAAACCGGATTCTCTGAAATTTCACAAAACCCGGATTAACAGACGGAAGGGTTTACCCTACCGATTTGAGCTGCAAATATATAAAACTTATTCAATAAATGTGGAACTGATTGACCTGTAATTGTAAACTTTATCAATCACCCTGGCAAAAAGTCCGGCAACAGGGAGCACTTTCAGCTTGGGCGAATCCTTTTTAACCGGGATTGTGTCAGATACAATCACTTCTGTGAGACTTGACTTTTCTATACGTTCAATTGCCGGTCCGGAAAGAACCGGATGAGTGGCAACTGCCCTTACAGATCTTGCCCCCCTTTGTGTCATAAGGTCTGCCGCAAGCACCATAGTCCCTGCCGTATCAATCATATCGTCGACAATCACCACATCTTTGTCCTTAACATCGCCTATGATAGTTATTTCATTGACATAATTGGCTTTTTTCCTTAGCTTGTAGCATATAACCATTTCGCATTTCAGAAAGCGGGAATAAGCATTGGCCCTTTTGGTTCCCCCCATATCGGGTGCGGCTATTACCAGGTTTTCAAGATTCATCTCTTTGATATGGGGGACAAAAATGGATGAAGCGTAAAGATGGTCAACAGGCACATCAAAAAAACCCTGAATCTGATCGGCATGGAGGTCCATTGTCATAACCCTGGATACACCGGCTGCTGAAAGAAGGTCAGTCACCAGTTTCGCGCCTATTGAAACCCTTGGCTTGTCTTTTCTGTCCTGGCGGGCATATCCGAAATAGGGCATTACTGCCACCACCTTGTATGCAGAAGCCCTTTTTGCAGCGTCGATCATGAGAAGCAACTCAAAAAGGTTATCAGTTGGCGGAAAGGTGGATTGAATAATGAACACGACACAGCCTCTTACCGATTCCTCGAAGGATGGCTGGAACTCCCCGTCACTGAAATTTGTGAGTGTCGATTTGCCAAGTTTCTGTCCGAAACTACTGGCAATTTGTTCAGCCAGGTACATTGAAGATGCGCCTGAAAATATTTTTATGGGTGCTCTGCCAGGCATTTTTTTTGGTTTTCAGATTAGCGATTATTGGTATGAGTTGCAAAAGTAAAAAAAATATCGCTATAATGGCAGAAAAAATTTTGAGGGACAAGCTGCTGATTACATTAAGATTTATTCGTCAGCCGGTATGCTCTGTTTGTCTCATCTATGAATTCAAGAATCTCTTCGCCCCCCTCCCTTTTAGCTGAAGAAGTGTAAAAAAAACGGGGAAGCTCATCCCAATCGTGAAAAAGCCTTTCCCTGAAATGTGTGGCATTCTTTTCAAGGCGGTTGACAGAGATCTTGTCGGTTTTGGTAAACACGACCACAAAAGGCACCCCGTTAATTCCAAGCCACTTTATAAAGGAGAGGTCGGACGACTGAGGCTCAAGGCGCGAATCAACCAGAAGGAAGAGGCAGGCCATTTTTTTGCTGGCAATAACATACTGTTCAATGAGCTTCCCGAAAACTTTCCTGTTTTTCTTTGATGTTTTGGCATATCCGTACCCTGGCAGGTCTACAAGAAACCAGCTGTCATTTATCAGGAAATGATTAATAAGCCGGGTTTTGCCCGGAGTTGAAGATGTTTTCGCAAGATCTTTCCTGTTGGTAATCATATTTATAAGTGATGATTTGCCAACATTCGACCTGCCGGTGAATGCATATTCCGGCAGCGGGTCTCCCGGGCAGTCGCTTAATGAAGCGGAACTTTTTACAAACAGAGAAGACTTTACCTTCATTAATACGGTTATTTTTTCATGTCTGACATGAACCTGTCGGTATCAATAATAAAGCGGGTGTGAGTGCCTTTGCCAATTAGTCCGCCCCGGTCGCTTGCCTCAACATGAAACACCAGCTTCCTCCCTTCAACTTCCTCAAGAGTCGCTTCACACGTTACATCTTCCCCTACAGGGGTGGGTTTTACATGCTTAACGTTCACTTCGTTACCTACGGTATTTTGCCCTTCTTCAAGGTAAGGTGCAACCGCTTCAAGTGCAGCTTTTTCCATAAGTGCTATCATTGCAGGAGAAGCAAAAACCTCTACCAAACCTGATCCGTAGTGCCTGGCTGTATCGTTAGGGCCTACTGTTATTTGCAGCTTTTTTTTAATACCGGTCTTCAATTTTTCCATATGCGCTTTTTCAAACTGTTTTCCCGATGGCTCCGGCATTTTGCCGGTCGTCCTGTTTTATATATGTTTCCAGCAACACCGCCCTGCTTTTTGTATAAAGCAAAAGCCTGACTGTATCTGCAGGTATAAGTACCGTTTCCCCTTTTCTGACCCGACAGGTATGATCTCCATATCTTATTTCAAACTCCCCTTCCAGGCAGATGTAGATAACAAAAGAGTCGATTTCACTGTAATCCCTTTCGGTTTTCCTGTCGAAATCCAACACCCCGGTTGTGAAATAACGGCTGTTGGCAAGAAGTGATAATTCATTCCTTCTCTTTTCATATATGGTTTTGTAATTCTCATACTTTTTGAAATCGATCGCATCAAGTGACAGGTCAACGTGCAGTTCGCGGGATTCCCCCTTATCATCAAGCCTGTCCCAGTCATATACCCTGTAGGTTATATCTGACGATTGCTGTATTTCGGCAAGAAGTACACCTTTCCCGATAGCATGAATCCTGCCTGCAGGAATGTAGAAAACATCACCAGGAGCAACTTTTTCAATGTTGAGGATTTGAGGCAGGGTTTTACCGTTTAACCTTTCGAGGAACTCCTCCCTTGTAACATCCCTGCTGAAACCTGAAACAAGTGATGCATCTTTATCAGCCTGAATCACATACCACATTTCAGTTTTCCCCATAGTCCCGTGCCGTTCAAGTGCGAGATCATCGCCCGGATGAACCTGAAGGGAAAGGATATCAGAGGCATCAATAAACTTCACCAGCAGCGGAAATTCCGTTCCGAACCTTTCATATACATTGCCCCCCAACAACTCATCCATATATATTTCTGTAAGTTCATTCAGATTATTGCCTTTTAAAAAACCGTTTGAAACAACAGAAACACTTCCGGAAACAGCTGACACTTCCCAGCTCTCTCCAATCCTCGTGTTTTCCGGAAGATCCTTTCCAAAATAACTCTTCAGTTTACGGCCGCCCCATATGCGCTCCTTGAAAAGGGGCTCAAACTTAAAAGGATATAGCACACTCATGGACCTGTTTTTTCACAAATGTAAATAAAATTTTCCATCTGATTAGGTATTCAAAATGAGAGAACGTTTACATGGAGATCGACGAAGTCAATTTTTTCATCATAAATTTTTGCAGTCAGATGAATTCCCCATGATTCTGAAGACACACAAAAAAACATGAATAGTGTGGGGAATCTATGGGATTGAAAAGCTAAAGTTCAAAATCTTAATTCAGTAAAATGCTGATAACTAATCTACTAAACATAAATTATGCGAATAAAACAGTTTTATTGGAGGCGAAGCGGTTCATTCTGTAAGTCAGGATAGTAAGCTCCCGATTTATAAACGGCAAAGCGGGTTATGCTGTTTTGACATTTCAGGAAAAGGTGAAACTGACAATGCTCTTCACGAATTTCCCGGGCTGCTCAACATGAAGCCAATGCCCTGCTCCGGAAAGCGTTTTTATTTCGGCCTGGGGAAAAATTTTCCTGATCGCCGGGAAATCTTCATCCTTTATATAAGGTGACCTTTCGCCCCTGATGAACAATACCGGAAAGCCACTGACAGGTATGGAAAAACCGGGACAGCTGCTGTTTATTCCATCCATAATATTGTCCAGTTCCTTAATCAGGACATCCAGATTGATCCTCCAGCCAAAGCTCTTATCTTCATTACGTTTCAAATTTTTCAGCAGGAATTGCCTTATACGCTGATTTTTAACTGTTCCGGAAAGCCTCTTGTCTGCCTCAGCCCGGCTTCCGGCAGAATCAATGTCTATCGCCTTCATTGCCTGGAGCACAGCGGCATGATAAGCTCTGCCTTCGCTTTGCCTGCCGGTACCTGAATAGGATACCGGAGCTATATCCGCTACAATAAGCTGTTCAACCCGTTCAGGATAATGGCCGGCAAAACAAACCGCCACCTTTCCTCCCATCGAGTGCCCTAAAAGTGTTGCTTTTTCAACTGAAAGTTTGTCAAGAAGTTCCAGCAGGTCATCGCGCATTACCTCATAGTTGTGAACATCAGAGTGAAACGTGCGTCCGTGGTTACGCAGGTCAACAACATAAACCCGGAAGTGATTTGAAAGAGACCTGGCTGTTTTCATCCAGTTATCTGATGAACCGTAAAGCCCGTGAATTATAACAAGCGGAGGTCCTTCACCAAGTTCTCTGTAATACAATTCCATATGGCGCTTTTTATCAAGCAATTATTCGCTTCAGACGGGAAAGGTACATCTGGATTGTATTTTCAAGTCCGAAATAGAGCGAGTCGGATATAAGAGCATGGCCTATTGACACTTCAAGGAGCCCAGGCACATTCTCATGAAAAAACCTGAGGTTCTCAAGGTTGAGGTCGTGACCGGCATTGAGCTCCAGACCATTTTCTCTTGCAATTCCGGCTGCATCAACAAAGGGTTTTACCGCATTCTCCCTGTCTTCAGCGTAAGCAGTAGCATAAGCCTCTGTATATAACTCCACCCGGTCTGTACCGGTGACGGCAGCATGAACTATATTTTCAGGTATTGTGTCAATAAAAATTGAGGTTCTGATCCCCTTCTCCTTCAAACGTGAGATCACATCTTTCAGGAAGTCGCGGTTTTTCAATGTATCCCATCCCTGGTTTGAGGTAATGGCATCGGGTGGGTCGGGGACAAGTGTAACCTGGTGAGGCACTACTTTCAATACAAGCTCAAGAAAAGCAGGTGAAGGATATCCTTCAACATTGAACTCGGTTTTCACAAGTGGTTTGAGATCTTCAACATCCCTGTACCTTATGTGTCTTTCATCCGGCCGGGGATGCACGGTTATCCCCTGGGCGCCGAACCTTTCACAGTCAACTGCAGCTTTCAGCAAATCGGGTAAATTGCCTCCCCTTGCATTTCTTAATGTGGCAATTTTGTTTATATTTACGCTGAGTCTGGTCATACTATTCTTATATTAAGATCGTTTTGATTTTGCAAAATTAATAGTATTTTACGTTTTTGAAACAATTTTTTATGCTGGCAAGAGATCTCATATCTGACATTGTACCATCAATAAGAACATCCGACACAGGATCAGAAGCATTGAGCCTGATGGAAACCTTCAGGGTATTCCATTTGCCGATTGTAAATAACGTTGAGTTTCTGGGTCTGATTTCAGATAGTGATATATACGACCTTAACATGATTGACGAGCCAATTGGAAATCACAGGCTATCACTGTTCAGTCCCTTTGTATACAAAAACCAGCATATTTATGAAGTGGTTGAGATAGCTTCAAGACTGAGCCTTTCGGTTATACCGGTTCTCGATGAGAACAGGCATTACCTTGGCCTGATAACACAAAACGATCTGTTGCAATATGCGGCAAAGCTGTTTGCGCTCAAAAACCCCGGAGGGATAATTGTCCTTGAGATCAATCAGAACGACTATTATCTCAGTCAGATTGCCCAGATAATAGAAAGCAACGATGTAAGGATACTGAGCATCTATGTCTCTTCAAGCGAAGATTCCACCAAAATGAATGTGACCATCAAGGTAAACAGGAACGACCTTGCTCGTGTTATTCAGACCTTCATACGCTATGACTACAATATAAAGGCTTCATTTATGGAAGATGAAGAACTTGAAAGTTTTTACAAAAACCGCTATGAAGAGTTCATGCGTTACCTGAATGTTTAGACATTTAACATGAAGGCACTGTAAAAAACAATTACCCATATGAAGATTGCGGTATACGGAAGAAGCTTCTCAAAAGATTTCTCAGGGAATGTAAGGGAACTGTTCCGGAAACTAAAAGGTTACAACGTTAATATTGCGGTTTTTGCCCCTTTCTACAGATTCCTGAAGGAGAAGGCAGGTTTCGACCCGGAGGTGCATTCAACCTATTCAGGTTACGAAGATTTTGAAACTGGAACCGATTTTGTTCTGTCAATTGGCGGCGACGGAACAATTCTTGAAAGTATATCACTGGTTAGAGATACCGGGATCCCCATTATCGGCATTAACAGCGGAAAGCTTGGATTCCTTGCAAGCATTGCAAAAGAGGAAATCAATGAGGCAATTGACAATATAATGAAAGGAAATTATTCCCTTGAGGAAAGAAGTCTAATACAGATTGTCTCGCCTGAAAATCTTTTCGGTAATTTCAGCTATTGCCTTAATGAGATCACCATTCAGAAAAAAAATTCAAAAATGATAACCATTCACACCTATCTGAACGGTGATTTTCTTAACTCCTACTGGGCGGACGGACTTATTATCTCAACCCCAACCGGTTCAACAGCCTACTCTCTGAGCACAGGGGGCCCCATAATAACCCCGGATTCCGGTGTTTTTATTGTTTCGCCTATAGCGCCGCATAACCTTACAGTGAGACCGCTGGTAATACCGGACAAAAATGAGATCACTCTTGAAGTGGACTTCAGGTACAGCGAGTTTCTTGTTTCAATGGATTTTTATACGTCCAGTCTTGAAAACAGCATGAAAATTGTTTTGAAGAAAGCACCATTTACAATAAGGCTGGTTAACCTGAATTACCAGAATTTTTACAGCACACTCAGGAACAAACTCATGTGGGGAGTTGATAAACGCAACTGATGTTTTGAGAGGCGGCTTGCATATTGAAAATAAAAAACAATTTCCCTCATTGTTAATGTTTAATTTTTAAATAAATTTATAACTTGCTACGTTAAAAACTCTTTTAATACTAAAAGTCGGGGAAACAGGATTTTTTTTTTGTTTTTTCCAAACGTATACCTGTTATTTACGTAGAAATATATTAAACAAAAGCTAAAATATTAGGGATGGTAAAGAAAGCACTGCTGTTTTTATCACTTTTTGCTGCTTCTGCATTAATTACCTGGTCGCAACCATGGCGGTCTACCCCTTTTGAAATTTATGGTGGACTGGGAACTGCAAATTATTTCGGGGATATCGGAGGCACACCCGATGAAGACAACCTCTACGGTATAAAGGATTTTGAGTTTCTGCAAACACGGCCATCACTCACAGCAGGCCTGAGGTATAACTTTCACTATTTGTTTTCGTTGAATACGGGTGTTACATTTGGTTGGCTCAGCGGAAACGATGAGGGGGGACGTAATGAAGCAAGGGGTTATACTTTTAATACACTCTTTTTTGAACCTTCAACCAAAGTGGAAGTATACTTCCTGAAGGATTATCCCTTCAGGGCAAGAAGAACCGACAGAAAAGGAAGAATTGCAAGTTATTCTACGCTATCAACATACTTTTTTGGAGGTTTCGGAGGAATCTTCTTTCAGGTAATACCGAACGATGCATTGAAAGAGAGGCGGGAACGGGACAATATACAACACGGAAATGCTGCCCTGGTTTTGCCCGTTGGACTGGGTCTCAAGCTGGGCATTGGTTATGAGACCGATATTGGTATAGAGATAGGAGGAAGATACACTACAAGCGATTATATTGACGGATTCACTTCAGATTTTGCCAGGCACAATGATGTTTACTACATTACAACCATAAATCTGGTGTACAGGTTCAGCGAGTTTTAGCCGTGTCATCGTTTTTCGTTCAAATCTTTTTGAAATGAAAAAATCAGCAATAATCATAACTTCCCTTCTTTTTTCATTTTATGCGGTTGCGCAGGAAGGTATTGAATTTGGTGGTTTCACCGGCACATCCTACTATATGGGGGATATAAATCCTTCCAAACATTTTTATTCTGTCTCCCCTGCTTTTGGTGGTTTGATGAAATACAACCTCAACGAACACTATTCGGTAAGGACATCTGTAAATTTCGGACGGCTTTTTGCAGATGACAATGATTTTGACAAAGCTATGCAGCAACACAGGGGAGCCTCTTTTGAAACAGGTTTTATGGATCTGTCCCTGATGATGGAATTCAATTTCCTGCCTTTTGAAACAACTATCTTCAGAAAAGGATTCAGTCCTTTTGTTGCCGGCGGAATCTCTTACATGTTTATTGCAGGAAACTCCGGCCCTTCATCAAGTTACCTCAACCTCCCGTTCGGTGTCGGTATAAAATACGGAATATCCAAAAAAGTGACAATTGGTGCCGAATGGCTTATGAAAAAAACTTTTTCCGATGAAATTGACGGAATAATAAATTTCGGTCAAAAAACCGATCCTTCTTTGATTCATAATAATGATTGGGTATCTTTGGCAGGTTTTTTCATTACGATCAAACCTTTTGAAAGAAAGGGAGATTGTCCTGTGTACTGGTAACATTTAAACAGAATGTCACTGAAGGATAAAATAATAATCAGCAAACTGCCTGAGCATATTGCCGTAATAATGGACGGTAACGGACGCTGGGCAAGGGAAAAAGGCTATGAGCGGATATTCGGGCACCAGAACGGGGTAAAGGCGGTAAGAAATGTTGTTGAAGCTGCAGGAGATCTGGGTTTAAAGTACCTTACCCTGTTTGCATTTTCCAAAGAGAACTGGTGCAGGCCAAGAAGCGAAATCGATGCTTTGATGGATCTTATGGCCACAACCATTAATTCAGAGACTGAAACACTAATTAAGAACAACATCCGTTTGTTAATAATTGGAGACCGGGTTCGTTTGCCCTCGCGTATTAACGGGGAGTTGAATGAGGTAACGGAGGCAACCAAAAATAATACCGGACTGACTCTCGTTATTGCATTAAGTTACAGTTCAAGATGGGAAATTACCCGGGCAACGGCAAAAATTTGTGAGGATATTAAAGCCGGAAAACTAAAGGAGATAAATGAAGAGATTTTCAACAGTTACCTGGCAACATCCGGGATCCCTGACCCCGAGCTGCTTATAAGAACCAGCGGGGAGTTCAGGATAAGCAATTTCCTTTTGTGGCAAATTGCTTATGCAGAAATGTATTTTACAAAAACACTTTGGCCTGATTTTGGAAAGGAAGATTTTTACGAAGCAATTATAAGTTTTCAGAACAGGGAAAGAAGGTTCGGTAAAACGGGCGAACAATCAAAATGAAAGTATAACAACCAAAAGGGAAGATGAAGATGTTGAAAAGAATTAAATTTTTACTTATCCTGGTCTTGTGCGGCACTTTTTTGAATGCCCAGGAGACCGAACTGCCGGTAATGGATTACTCCTCCCCCCGGGATTACATTATAGGCGGCATTACTGTATCCGGGGTGAACTACATTGATCATTACGTTGTGATCGGGTTGTCCGGACTGGAAGTCGGGAGCAGGATAACCGTCCCGGGCGAAGCCATATCCGGTGCAATTGAAAAACTTTGGAACCAGGGGCTCTTTTCGGATGTAAGGATTACTGCAACAAAAATCGAGAACAACAACATTTACCTTGACATATACCTGGAAGAGCCTCCCAGGTTGTCAACCTTCACTATAGAAGGATTGAGAAGATCTGAAGAACAAGATCTTACAAAAAAACTCAATCTCCGAAGCGGAACCATGGTGACCAGTAACACTCTTAACAAAACCGAAAATACAATAAATACATTCCTTATTTCCAAAGGATTTTTCAATGCCGATATAAACATAAATGTTGCCGACGACCCGGAATTGCCAAATCGTGTTATTCTGGATATTGATATAGACAAAAATGACAGGGTAAGGATAGCGGATATAAATTTCAGCGGGAATGAGGCTTTTTCCGATTTCCGGCTTGAAAGAAATATGAGTAATACCAAGAAAAGAAGCCTTCTCAATATCTTCAAGTCGTCAAAATTTATACGGTCGGATTTTGAAGAAGACCTTGAGGAGATTATTACATGGTACAATGAAAACGGTTACAGGGATGCAAAAATAGTTGCAGATTCGGTTTACCTGATTAGCGAAAACCGTATTGAAATTGACATTGATATCGAAGAGGGGAAAAAATACTATTTCAGGGAGATTGACTGGGTTGGCAACACAAAATACCCGTCAGAATACCTGGAATTTGTACTGGGAATTGAAAAAGGTGATGTTTATGATCAAACAAGGCTGACCAGCAGGCTTCAGTTGGATGACAACTCTGTAAGCTCACTTTATCTTGATGACGGATATCTCTTTTTCCAGGTAGTCCCGGTTGAAACCCGGGTTGAAGAAGACTCTATTGACCTTGAGATGAGGATCAGGGAGGGTGAGCAGGCAAGGATAAACCGGATTATCATTACCGGCAATGATAAAACAAATGAGCATGTTATACGCAGGGAGCTCAGGACAAAACCGGGACAGCTGTTCAGCAAGACCGCCATCATAAGGAGCCAGCGTGAGCTTGCCAACCTTGGGCATTTTAACCCTGAAGCCCTTGATGTAAGGCCAATACCAAACCCTGACGACGGTACAGTTGACATAGAATATGTTGTAGAAGAACAGGCTAATGACCAGCTTGAAATATCCGGAGGATGGGGTGCAGGAATGCTTATTGGCACTCTTGGGGTGCGTTTTAACAACTTTTCAACAAGAAATATTTTCAACAAGGATGCCTGGAGGCCTTTGCCGTCGGGTGACGGGCAAACTCTAAGCATACGCGCCCAGTCAAACGGATCGTATTACCAGGCTTACAATATCAGTTTTATTGAACCATACGTGGGAGGTATAAAGCCCAACTCTCTGTCACTTTCAGCTTTCCATACTATACAAACTGACATATATGACCGGACAGTACAGGAGGGCTCTTCAATAAAGATATCTGGGGCTTCTGTCGGTTTCGGACAGCGTCTTAGCAAGCCTGACGATTTTTTTACACTTTATAATGAAATAAGCTACCAGAATTATAACCTGAACGAATGGACTGGTTACTTCCTTTTCTCAGACGGGCAGTCGAATAACCTGAGCTTTAAGACATCATTCGGCAGGAACTCCATAGACCAGCCTATCTATCCCCGCAGGGGAAACACCTTTAACCTCACTTTGCAACTGACACCACCCTATTCGTTAATAAACGACAAGGATTATACTCAAATGGATCCTCGCGAGAAATACAAATGGATTGAATACCATAAATGGACTTTTGAAGGGAAATGGTACACCAGTATTGCAGGTGATTTTGTATTCTATTCAGGGGCACAGTTCGGTATTCTCGGGCATTATAACAGCGATATAGGACCGTCACCCTTTGAAGGATTTGACATTGGAGGAGACGGTATGACAGGATACAACCTTTACGGAAGGGAAACAATATCATTGAGGGGTTACGAGAACGGTTCCATCACGCCGATAAGGGACGGAAGCAAGGCCGGTAACCTTTACAATAAATTTACAATGGAGTTAAGATACCCCATATCACTTAATCCGCAGGCAACGATATACGTACTCGGGTTCATTGAAGGGGGTAATGCATGGTATAACACAAGGGAATTTGAGCCGTTTTCAATAAAACGTTCGGCAGGTATTGGTGTAAGGGCATTCCTGCCCATGTTCGGTATGCTGGGTGTTGACTGGGGCTACGGGTTTGATGAGATACCTCACAGGCCCGGGGCCAATAAAGGACAGATTCACTTTGTGCTGGGACAGGAATTCTAAAATTTTAACCAAAATAGCGACCAATGAAAAAAATAGTCCTTATAACAGCAGTTCTTCTTTTATCATTACAGGCCAGCAGCCAGGCTCAGCGTTATGCATTTGTTGACACCGATTATATCCTTAACAATATACCTGCATACAGGTCAGCCCAGGAGCAAATGGACGAGCTTATAGCCGGATGGGAAAAGGAGATAGAGGATATATACAACAGAATTGAGCAGATGTACCGCAATTTCCAGTCGGAAAGAGCACTTATGTCGGAAGAGATGAGAAAAAGAAGGGAAAATGAAATAATCGGCCTGGAAGCTGAGGCCAAAGAGTTGCAGCACAAATATTTCGGACCGGAAGGGGAAATGAACCAGAAGCAGGAAGAGCTTATCGGTCCCATACAGGATCAGGTTTACAATGCAGTTGCAGAAATTGCAGAAGAGGGGAATTATGCCGTTATATTTGATATGGCAAACTCACCCACACTTCTGTACACCGATCCGAGATACGATCTCAGTGATGAAGTTCTTGCAAAACTGGGTTACTGACATCGAAACTTATCAAATATCCTGAGCCGGAGTCGATTTTTAAACTGAAATATAAACTAGAAATATTATTCAGCATATTAAATAAAAACAAATATTGATTACTAATTGTTAAAAATTTAAATTGTCGAGATGAAAAAAATTTTAAAACCGTTATTTCTGGTCGCATTATTGTTGATGATCGGAGCAGGCAGTTACGCCCAGCAGAATCTAAAATTCGGGCACATAGACTCAAATGAGCTTCTCAGGAATATGCCTGAAAGGGAGGCAGCACAAAGGGAATTGCAGAAAGAGGAAGAGAAGCTGATAGAACAGCTGGAGTTTATGCAGGTTGAATTCAATCAGAAGCTTCAGCAATTTACTGAACAGCAGGACACTCTCACATCACTTGTGAGACAGATGAGAGAAAGGGAGCTGAATGAGATCCAGGAAAGAATAAGGCAATTCCAGGCAACTGCCCAGGAAGATCTCCAGAGAAAGCAGATGGAGTTGCTGCAACCAATTTTCGAAAAAATTGAAAAAGCAATTTCAAAAGTTGCCGAAGAGGAGGATTTGATATATGTTTTCGATATAAGCGGAAATTCTATTTTATATCACGGCAATCAGAGCATGGACATTCAGCCTCTTGTTAAAAGAGAGCTGGGAATTGAATAATCCCTTTGCGATGCTCAGAAAAAATACCATCCTTTCAGTGGGATGGTATTTTTTTCTATCTGCCGGTTGATCTGACTTCAAATTTGCCTATAAGAATTTAATTACTTTTCTTTGTTGCAGATCAATTTGATATAAGAGCATTTACTATAATGAGACTACAGCCAGATCAGCCGCTTGGCATATTTGATTCAGGCCTGGGAGGTCTAACTGTTGCTTCGGCAATCAAGCAGTTACTCCCGGATGAGCAGATTATCTACTTTGGTGACACTGCTCACCTGCCATACGGGGATAAATCATCAGACTCGATAATTCATTATTCGGGCAAAATAGCAGAATTCCTGCTTGAACGTAACTGCAAAACAGTACTGGTAGCATGCAACACCGCATCAGCAACAGCCTATGCCGGTCTCCTCGACAAATTTGGTGACAAGGCTCTGGTAATGGATGTTATTGATCCGGTAGTAGACTACGTAACCGAAAAATTCCCTTCATCAAAAACAGGAGTGATCGGAACAAAGAACACAATAAACAGCAACACCTATCCTCTCAACATAAGGGAAAAGATACCAGTGGCAAATGTTGTTTCAATGGCCACGCCGCTGCTTGTCCCAATGATAGAAGAAGGCTTCATATACGACGATATAAGCAATGCCATAATAAGGTCATATCTTTCAAATGAATTGCTTGACGGGATTGAAGTGCTTATCCTGGGTTGCACTCACTATCCCATAATCAAGAACCAGATCAGAAAATATTATAATTTCCGTATTGAGGTAATCGATTCTGCAGAAATAGTTGCAAGACACCTTAAGGAAAAGCTCGCATCTGAAAATCTCCTTGCAAGTGAAAGAAAATCGGAAGACTTGTTTTATGTATCAGATTTCACCGAATACTTCGGGAAAATTGCAAGGATGTTTTTTGACAGCAACATCAATCTCTCAAAATCGGACCTCTGGAAATAGCCTTCATTACTTCATATACCAGTGTGTATAATTTACATATTTATCGGCAATACGCATAATCTGATCCCTTGACTGTCCGGGGTCCACTTTTTTAATGAACCTGAGATCGGGAACCCCGCCATAAACAGATCCG
>SL_3KL_010_SEDDRAFT_10002662_pt1 | contig 16295 bp, 18 predicted proteins | sample SodLakKL_010_SED_2_FD_10381 | JGI IMG/M metagenome (IMG submission 10381) | reverse complement strand
GTGATATTCAGTCCTGAAAAAGTAGAATCGTTCATTTTAAAAAATTTTTAACCTGCTGCTCATCCGGATATATCAATTTCTGAGAATCAATTTTAGGAATCCCTGAAATGTTTCAGACAAGAAATATTCTGTCTGTATGGAGTTCAACAGTGTTGATTTATACAAATAATCTGTCGTTACCCACGCGCATTTTCTGCTCTTGATACATTAGAGGGATGATTTCCCGGTCAAAAGCGCGTTTTACAAACATTCAGAAATCTGCTTACTGAAGAGAGGCAAAATTAAAATCGGATGGACGTACGCCAGTTGAAGCGGGTAAAGGTACGTATAAAAACCGGACTTATTGCAAAATCATTTGAATCATTTACCATCACCACGTGTTTTACCGGGTAACTTTGTATCTTTGAACCAAATATAATTCCAGAGTTTTAAAACATCTTATGGCGCGTAAAGAGTTTGACATACCGGCAATGTACAAATCGCCGGTGATTCGAAAAGTGAAGGAGGCAAATCAAATCACTGACCCCCGGAAAAAAGATCTGGCTCCCACTGAACTCGATTTTGGTCCGGTTCAGTTTCTTATTCCCCGCCATTTCGGGTTCTGCTACGGCGTGGAAAATGCCATCGACATTGCCTACCGCACCGTAGAAGAGAACCCTGATAAGAATATTTATTTGCTCAGTGAGATGATCCACAACCCCACGGTGAATGAAGATCTTCAAAAAAAAGGTGTGCAATTTCTGTTTGAAACGGACGGTTCCGAACGAATTCCATTTGATTCACTAAACGCCGATGATATCGTGATTGTACCTGCATTTGGCACCACTCTCGAAATACAGGAAAAGCTGCAGCAGATCGGAATCGATCCGTATGAGTATAACACAACCTGCCCGTTTGTGGAGAAGGTGTGGCGGCGCGGAAGCCAGCTTGGCAAAAAAGGCTACAGCCTGGTGGTACACGGTAAGCATCAACATGAAGAGACACGGGCAACATTTTCTCACAGTGCAGACCACTCTCCGGTTGTGGTGGTCTTAAATCCTGAAGAGGCAGCCATCCTGGCCGAAATCATGACGGAAAAACGGCCGCTTGAAGATTTTGAGAAATACTTTGGCCACAAAAGCACCGACGGTTTCAATCCGTTGAAAGACCTTGAATATTTTGGAGTGATCAATCAAACCACCATGCTGGCCACCGAAACGCAGGAGGTGATGGATATTTTGAAAGAAGCGGCCAAAGAGCGGTTCGGGGAAGAAAACGTTCTCAATCATTTTGCCGATACCTCCGATACACTCTGCTACGCCACCAATGAAAATCAATCGGCAACGTACGCCCTGGCAGATGCCAAACCGGACCTGGCCATTGTTGTAGGGGGGTACAACTCGTCGAACACCATGCACCTGGTCGAGATTCTGGAACATCACTGCCCGACTTATCACGTACGGGATGCCGGTGAGTTCGATTCCCCGGAACAGATCCGTCATTTTGACCAGTGGAAAAAAGAAATTCTCTCCACACCTAACTGGCTTTCTGTTAATCAGGGAAAATTGCGGATCGCACTCACTTCCGGAGCTTCCTGCCCGGATGTTTTGGTGGATGAGGTATTGCTGAAGATCCTGTCATTTTATCCCGGAGCCAAAGATTTGCAGAGTGTGCTCAAGCCGTTCGAAAATGCGGTGGTTGATCCGCAGCCAGATTAATCGGACACAATCCTGAAATAGGAAACTCTCGGTGGCTGAAAGCTTCGCAAGCGCACGATGAAATCGGTATCCACGGTTTCTATTTCGGGAGCTATCCGGCCTGAATCATCCTCTTCAATCACCTCGTAGTCCACATAGGCGTTAAATAGCCGCATATCCTGTATGTTTGAATATTGATCGATGGGCACATCAAACCGGATTGTTATGGAAGATGGATTGTAGCTGACTGCACGCCCGCTCGGCAAATTCCTCGTGCGGATTGGAACCCTATGTTCTGCCTCTGTATATTCTGCAACTTCTGCTATCAGGGTTACTGTCTGAGGTTCAACCGAAATGCCGGATGAACCGGGTTTGAGCCTGATATTTCTCTCAACACTCCGGCTGATATTGCTCAGTTCCGTCTCTTCTGTTTCCCATTCATCCAGCCCGGCAAGTGCTGATTCTGCTCCCGTTACTGTAACGCTGTCGGGCACGATAACCGGTTCATTCAGCAACCCAAACTGATCACGGAACGTGATATCAACCCGATTTGCCACCGGCACTCTTTTCATTGCTTTTCGTTCTGTTTCAATTTCCAGTTGTGAGGGTTCAACCTGTAAAATATTCAGATCAGAAAAAGCACCGACCTGGCTGCGTATCTGTTCGGGAAGATTTACCTGCCTCGTTTCTGCATTGATGGTAATGCCGGGGGGATTTCTGTAAATGGGAATCAATTTCCAGCCTTCGCCCGATAGATTTACCGAAACAGTTGAAGGAACTTCGCTGCTTATAATCATATCATCAGAAAGAGTAGAAAGCTGAATAGGAACCTGGATGGTGACCGTAAAATCACGGTTCAGGTTTACAATCATCCACAAGCAGAACGCAAAAAACAGAGCAATACTGAAAGCGATAACTTTTTCCCTGCCCTCAAACGGGCTGCCATCGGTTTCATCTTTTTGAACTGCAGTTTCTCCGGAAAAAAACTGCCTGAAGCGGTCCGATATGAAGTTGAAATATTTCATCAGTTTTGAAAATAACCTATTTCGTTCAAGTACGCACTACAATTTCTTTAACAACTTTAGAATCCACGCGCTCATTCAGTTTTTTTGCAATCGAATACCGGTTTGCATGAAGTTCATAACGCCATGCCTCACTGGAAACGGTAACAATTAACCGGTTTCCTTCAAACTGCAATTTTTTAGTGTTGCCGCTTATTTGATCTCCTACCACCTTCGGCCAGAGATGCAAAACCATTCCACGCTTCAGCTCGGTTTGCTGAGGTATTTTTTTCATGAACTCCTTCAAGAGCTCATTCATCGGTTTTGGATCTTTTCCAAATGCCATATCAAAATTTCCGTTTTACCTCAGCGTCTGAAACTGTAAACCAGGCATTGTTATCGCCGGCGTTAAACAAATTTTCATCAAAAGGCCGCTCCGACGCTGATGTTATAAACGTTTGACCGGAATGTTTAGTAAGTGTTTCTGTGATGGTATCAATTTTTTGCTGATCCAGGTTGCCAAAAACATCATCCAGCAGCATAATCGGCAAATCATCAAGCTCATCGGAATAATAAAAAAGCTGTGCCATTTTCAAAGCCATCGAAAATAACCGGTGCTGCCCCTGCGAACCGTAATTCCGAAGCTCCATGTCGTCCAGATAAAATACAACTTCATCCCTGTGGGGGCCAACAATTGTCTGTTCGCGTTCTGCTTCTTTTTCAAAGTTTTTATCAATCAGCTCTGTGTATGTTTCGTACAGTTCGGATTCTGTTACAGGCACCGTGCAAATGGTTTGATATTGCAACGATGGCTTCATCTTCATTCCGGATATTGACCGGTACTGAAGCTCAAGGTAACTTTTAAATTTATCAAGAACTTCAGCCCGTTTAAAAATAATAGCTGCCCCTTTTTTTGCAAGCTGAATATTCCACGGTTCAAGCTGTGTGCGAAGCGTAGATAACGGTCCCTGATACTCNTGAAGCAGTTTATTTCTCTGCTTTCTGATTTTTCGGTAATCGATGAGATTTCTCAGATATGCCGATGAACTTTGGCTGATGAGAGTGTCTAAAAATGTTCGTCTTTCTGCCGGGCCTTCGCTGGTCAGTTTTAAGTCGATGGGGCTCAGCACTACAACGGGCACCATTCCGATGAGATCAGAAAAGCGGTCGAGCGGACTGTCGTTAACAAATATTTTTTTTCCTTCACCCCTCGAATAACTGCAGCTTATTTTAAATTTTGATCTGATTTTTCCCTCAAACTGTCCTTCAATCATGAAATATTTTTGATCGTGATTGACAACGTACTGATCACTTGCGGCCACAAAACTTTTGGTCATGCAGAGAAAATGAACCGCATCAATCAGGTTGGTTTTTCCTGAGCCGTTGGGGCCTGTGACCAGATTCAGATGCGGAGCAAATTCAACAAATGTATCTGTATGATTTCTGTAACCGTGAAGTTTAAGAGACCGGATAATCATGATTGTTCATTTTCCGTTTTTAATAACGGCTGCAACCATTGCCAGGTGCATTCTGCTATAAAAGCAGCACCCTCTTCGTTGGGGTGGCCGTCGTCAGGGATGTAAATGGATTCAAAATCACCGTTTACTTTATCTAACAAACACAGAATTATCAAAGAAAAGAAGCTCATCTTGCGGGCTCTCCGAAATTTTTTGATAAAATTTTTCAGTGTGTTCTCCGACATCGTCATCATTAAAAAAGCCGGTAGCTGCGGTTACAAATTTACAATTATTCTCGTTACACCAGCCGTTCATTCGTTTCAACAACTTTTCTGCGAGCAGCAATGAATAATCCGAATCCGCATAAAGGTCGGCAATCTCGGGAATTGGTTTTTCACTTTTTTCCGGGTCAAAATTGTTAGTAATATCGGTGAAATAGATGTGGCGCCAGGCTTGAGTAACGAGAATATTCGCCAAATCAGAATACCGTTGAATCCATCTGTACCAGCCCATTCTGCCCAAACGGAACATAAATTCTCTCGGCTTCCACCTCATACTTTCAACCAGCGTGGAATCTTCCGGGTTTACAACAAACAGATTTTTGGAAACAGCACGGTCAACATCCCAGTTATTTAAAAAAAGGATAACCAAATCCGGCGAAATTTCCTCTCCTTTATGCTCAAGCCATGCCGGCCAGTCGGCCAATCCGGCACCGCCAACACCTGCATTCAAAAAATGGATATTCAGGTTTTCAAGGGAATTGTCAGCTTTATTTTGAAGATGTGCGATAAATGTGTCTTCTTCATGGAGCAGCAAACCAAAGGTGAATGAATCACCCAGCAAAAATACTTTTTTTCCATCATCCGGAAGTTCATCACCCCGAAGCCGGTGTTCATTCAAACGATAGGTTACCCGCCGGTCTTTAAATTGATGGTAGGCTTCGACTCCGGCCTGGTTCATCATAAATCCCCGCGGATGCATCTCGATCCACGTGGTCATTTTGTATCGCGGAATAAAAATCCGCACAAGAATTTCTGCCAATAACAGAGCCAGCAGTACGCCGGTTATCATTAAAGCAAAAATTCCTGCACGGTTTTTCATGTATTCAGATATTTTGGACGTTTTTAGAGTCCAAAAACATCTCTGCCCAAAAACAGGGCGCTTTCTCCTAATTCTTCCTCAATTCTGAATAATTGATTGTACTTGGCCACACGGTCGGTTCTGCTCATGGAGCCGGTTTTGATCTGCCCGGCATTGGTAGCAACCGCAATATCCGCGATGGTTACATCTTCTGTTTCACCGGATCGGTGAGAAATTACAGCGGTATAACCGTTCTTGTGGGCCATTTCAATGGCATCGAGAGTTTCGGTCAGCGAACCGATTTGGTTTACTTTGATGAGAATTGAGTTGGCAACTCCCTGCTTGATGCCGTCTGCGAGGCGGGTTGTGTTGGTTACAAAAAGATCGTCTCCAACCAGCTGAACCCTGTCGCCCAGGGCATCGGTCAGTTTTTTCCAGCCGTCCCAGTCGTTTTCGTCCAGGCCGTCTTCAATAGAAATGATCGGATATTTTTCAACCCAGTCTGCCCAGTACTCTACCATGGCATCAGCGTCGCGTGTGGAACCGTCGCTCCATTTGAATTCATAAAGCCCGGTTTCGGCATTGTAAAATTCAGCCGCGGCAGGGTCGAGTGCAATCAGCACGTCATCACCCGGGGTATAACCGGCTTTCTCAATAGCTGTGAGAATTACCTCAATGGCTTCTTCGTTCGATTTAAGATCAGGGGCAAATCCGCCTTCATCACCTACTGCAGTGCCGTATCCTTTCGATGCGAGCACTTTTTTGAGGTTATGAAATATTTCGGCACCCATTTGTGCCGCCTGGCTATAGGTAGCTGCGCCGGATGGCATAATCATAAATTCCTGCGGGTCAACATTGTTGTCGGCATGAGAACCGCCATTGATAATATTCATCATCGGAAGCGGAAGAACTTTGGCATTCACTCCGCCGAGATATCTCCACAAAGGAAGCCCGGCTGATTGTGCGGCAGCTTTGGCAACTGCCATTGAAACGCCCAGAATAGCATTGGCACCCAGTTTTGATTTATTGGCTGTTCCGTCAAGCTGAATCATCAATTGATCAATTTCGGTTTGCAGGTAGGCGGGATACCCGATCAGCTCATCAGCAATTGTTTCATTTACATTTTCAACGGCTTTTTTCACGCTTTTGCCGAGAAAATAACTCTCGTCGCCGTCACGCAGTTCAACAGCTTCGTGTTCGCCGGTAGATGCCCCCGATGGAACAGCCGCTCTCGAGGTAATTCCGTTAGATAATGTAACATCTACTTCTACAGTCGGATTTCCCCTTGAATCCAAAATTTGTCGTGCATGAATATCTTCTATTAAACTCATAATCTTATAATTTGTGTTATTTTAGTTGAATTATTAATTGATTGAAATTTCTCTTAGACAAGCTTCAGGATTTTTCTGTTTCCTGCAGCATTTCATCATATTTTTTTATTTTTATTTGAAGGCATGTCAAAATGATCAAGACACTCCTTAAATCTTTGTGATTATGCGGTTCACGCAAAAAAATCACATACCCGTAATGTAATGTTATTTCATGTTACCATAAAGTAAAACCGATGAAACCTATCCTCTTATTTGATATTGACGGCACCCTTATAAACATAAAAAAATCCTTTACCCGGGAATTAATTGCAGAAATTTGCAAAGAGCTGAACATCAACCCGCTCGAAATAAAAAAATATTCGTTTGCGGGCCGTACGGACAGGGATATTTTTTATGATTTTGTATCGCACCATCCGGAGTCCGAAAATCTTTACATCAAGGTAAAAGAACTTTATTTATCTCTGATGAAGAATCATTTTTCTGATGAGCATGCCGATGTTATTGACGGTTCTATGGAAGTCGTGCAATTTGCAGGAGAAAATGAACTGGAGATAGGCCTGTGTACCGGTAATTTCAGAGAGTCTGCCTATTACAAAGTTGAAGCAGTGGGGATGAAAGACGTGTTTGAATTTGGTGGTTTCGGATGCAACCACGAGGATAGAAAACATTTGCCTGCCGAGGCGCATCACGATTTTGTAAAAACCAAAGGGTTTGAACCGGAACCCGGCCAGTACATCATCATCGGTGATACTCCAAACGATATCCAATCAGCCAAGTATTTCGGAGCTCGATCGGTATCCGTATCTACCGGTTCTTTCGGAAAAGATCAGCTTCAAAAACACAATCCAGACCTGTTGATCGATAATCTAACTCAGATGATTGATTGGATTGATCAGACAAACTCAATCTGAAAGATACAGCCCGGTGCCTATCGCAGCCAGCCAAACGTAAAGGTGATTTGGGGAGAACCAAAAAACCGCTGAGGCTCGAAAAACGGTTCGAGTACCAGCTCGCCGTTCTCATCAAAAATAAACTGGCTTTGACCGGGACCTACGTTTTGCCTGAGTGCCGGCTGGTTTGGCATCATAATCTGAATGGCATCAGGGAAATAGTAGAAATAGTAGCCAAACTCAATACTGCTTAGACGGGAAAAATTACTGCCGATATCTACGGCAATTTTAAATTCTCCGGCTCCGCCCCAATGCCATTCGCCATCACTAAGTCCGCTAAACACATCATTTACGGGCTCAAAAAAGTTTTGAAACTGCTCGCGGTATCCGTTGTTATTAATATCCTGGAAGTAAGGGTAAGAATATGCAGCCGCCGGCCCTAGTGCTGCGCTCACAAAAAACCGGTAATCGTCGTTGATGGTATCCCCAAAAACACGCTGCCTCATGCCAAGCAAGAACGGAAATGCAAATGCCCGCTGATATTTATTCGGCACAATCTGCTGGCCAAAGAAAAAATCCTGAAAGGTTTGTTCGCTTGGGTCTCGCAGGGCAGTCATCCTTAGCGAAGCCAGAATTTCGAACTGAGGAGCAATTACACGCCGGTATTCTATTCCCGCTCCAAAGCCAAAATTGTTCATCAAAACATTAAAGCCAATACCGCTACCGTAATTATCGCTCAGCGCCGATATGTTTCGGGGAGTTTCTAACACCGTTGGTTCGGTAATCTGAGCCTGAACACTTTCTTTAAGCGGAAAGAAAGAGAGGAACAGTAAAATGACCAGATAGTTGTAAAATTTCATCTTTAAAATATATCAGTTGTTAATTTTTAGAACTAACGAAAATTTTTGCTAAACCATTGCATAAAAAATGTGTAAAATTAAAGCTTTTATCATAACAACAGGAAATTCTTAAAGACAAATTTGATTCTTTTTGAATTTAGGCTTTTATTCCTGCAATAATTTTGCCCAATTTACAAATCAATTTAATCGGGTTTATTTCAAATATATGAGTACAGTTACAAAATACCTGGTTTACGGACCAAGCGACACACTGAGAAGATTACCTACAAAACTATTTGAGCTGCACGAACCCAAATTTTTCTATGAGTACAACTCATCTGCAAATAATGACAAGGTTTATGTAGCTGTTTATGAACAATTTGAAAAACAGATAAATGCAACCATTACGCTTACTTGCATCATCGAATGTACCAACAGCCAAAACCGCATTGAGATGAAAAAGGCTGGCGGACGTATGGGCTTCAGGGGTAGTTCACTCTCGGAAGATAAAAGCATTGAAGCCAATGTGGTTGATTTTATTATGGACTTTTCAAAACGTTTCGGGCTTTCGCTACAGGAAGTAGTGGAACAAAAAGAATCAACCGATTCCGAAGAAGTTTAGAATTANCANAAAATCATGAGCAATAAAGGCCGGGTGTGGACCATTCTGTCCATGATTAAATGGGCTGAAGATTATTTTCTAAAAAAAAATATTCCCGATCCGCGCCTGAGTATTGAATGGATTTTAGCCGAAGCTCTTGATATTAAACGGCTTGATCTTTACATGCAGTTCGACAGGCCGCTCTCATCTGAAGAGCTGGACAGAATACGCCCGCTCGTAAAACGCAGGGCCGACCACGAGCCACTTCAGTATATCACCGGAACGGCCGATTTTATGGATGCCACTATTCACGTTAATCCCGGTGTTTTAATTCCAAGAATTGAAACCGAGCAACTGGTGGATCTGCTCCTGGAGAAAACCAAAGATATTGCCGACAAGCCCGTCCGCCTGCTCGACATCGGCACAGGCAGCGGCTGCATACCCATCGCCATTAAACTGAAGAGGCCAAACTGGATCTGCTCCGGCCTCGACATTTCTGATGAAGCCCTGGAACTTGCAAGAAAAAATGCCGGCCTAAATCAAACCGATGTCGATTTCTTTACCGGCAATATAAACCGACTCCCTGAAATTGAGAGCGAACCCTGGCACATCATTATCTCCAACCCGCCGTACATCACCGAGCCGGAAAAAGAGGATATGCACGAACAAGTGTTGAACCACGAACCAAAACTTGCCCTGTTTCATGAAAATCCTCTCGATCTATACAGAAAAATCATTGAGTTTGCTGCTGCACAAAATGCCCGCTTGTTCCTCGAGTGCAATGATAAAACTGCCGGACAAACGGCTGAAATTGCAGCCAGATTTTTTATGCAATCTGAACTGTTGAAAGATCTCGACGGTAACAATCGTTTTATCTTTGCTGATAAGTCTGTAACCAACGTCATTCCATAGCGTTTTACCATTTACTGATAACCTTTCAAGCCACTCGAAAATCAACCATCTCGCGTTGTGGATAACTTGTGGAAAAGTTTTTAATGTTTCCCCAGGAATGTTGACCGCGTGTTAAATCAACGTTACCGTAATGTTAAGAGGTGTCAAGCGTAATTTTACAATTAAATAAAAAAAAGGCTAAGTAATTGGTGGCCATAACTGTAGGCCGTTAAAAACAATGTGGATAACTTTGACCTTATGAGAAATAATTTTTTTGATTTGTGACCGAGAAATTTACATTTTGCGCACTGATTAATTAACAGCTCGAACTTATCGTGTGGATAACTTAGGGATTAAAGTAACCTTACAAAAGTAATTTGGGAGGCTTTTTAAGTTGAATAAATTGAATGCTGAAGCTACCTGGAGTGAGTGTCTTGAAATCATAGAAGACAACATCAGCTATCAAAAATACAAATCTTGGTTTGAACCAATTAAACCGTTAAAGCTCGATGGGGACACCCTGACCATTCAGGTACCGAGTCAGTTTTGGTACGAATGGCTGGAGGAGCACTATTATAACATGCTTCGATCTACCATTGCCAAAGTGCTTGGTGATGAAGGTAAACTTGAATATTCGGTATTGGTTGAACGTTCCGACCGGTTTGAAGACAACCGCACCGTCCGACTTCCCCAGCAGCCCATGCCTCCGCAAAAACCACAGGAAATGAACACATTTACCGATTATCATCCCGGGAAAATTGAAAATCCTTTTGTGATTCCCGGAATAAGAAAAACCAATATCGATTCCAACCTCAACAGCAACTATGTTTTTGACCGGTATATAGAAGGTGATTGCAACAGGCTTGCTCGTTCGGCTGCCATGGCCATTGCCGACAATCCCGGAAAAAATTCTTTTAATCCTCTTTTTGTGTATGGCGGCACCGGCTTAGGCAAAACTCATCTCATCCAGAGTATCGGCAACAAGGTGAAACATCTATTTGGTGACGAACTCGCCGTGCTCTATGTATCATCCGAAAGCTTTACCAACGAATTTGTTCAGGCAATCCGAAATAACCGGGCAAGCCAGTTTTCTACATTTTACCGCAATATTGATGTGCTGATTATTGACGACATCCAGTTTTTCAGTGGAAAGGAGAAAACTCAGGAAGAATTTTTCCACATTTTTAACGCACTCCATCAGGACGGAAAACAGATTATCCTCAGCAGCGACAGGCCGCCCAAAGATATTCCCGATATTGAAGAGCGACTGATTTCCCGGTTCAGCTGGGGTTTAAGCGCCGATTTACAAATTCCAGAATATGAGACGCGCTATGCCATTCTTGAACGAAAAGCCGGCGACAATGGCATCAACCTGGATCCCAATATCATAGAATTTATCGCTTACAATTTTAAATCGAATGTAAGGGATCTTGAGGGCGCCATCATCAAACTGCTGGCCACAGCATCGTTAAAACATGTGGACGAAATTGACCTCCAGATGGCAAAAACCGTGCTGAAAGACATGGTGAAAAGTTCGAACTCACAAATTTCCATCGAGTTTATTCAAAACTACGTATGTGAATATTTCGGGATCGACACCAACAAAGTGCGCGAAAAAACCCGGAAACAGGAAATTGTGGAAGCCAGGCAGATTGCGATGTTCCTGGCAAAGAAATACACCAAATCAAGCCTGAAAACCATCGGGCTGCAGTTTGGAGGACGAGACCATTCCACGGTAATCCATGCTATTTCCACCATCGAGCAGAGAATCTCAACCAGCCCGAAACACAAGCGCATTCTGAAAGAGCTTGAGCAAAAAATTGATGTTGCCACTCTCTAAGCAGCTTGCTTTCGATACAGTCATCCGAAAATATTTGCACTCGAGTGAAAATTAACATCTATTCTTGTATCACTGCTCTGCCGTGAAACAAACATGTGGTGGTGCTCTGCGCCGCCATGAATAGATGAGAATATGGCAGCAGAGCACCCATTCCATCCATCTCGGAGCTGAGCACCGAAACGAGTATGGCGCCTCAATATAAAACCTGCCAATATTTACACTCGAATGCGAGTGAACTTCTTCCTATTTTGTGGCTTCTGTTGAATGAAGCAATTTTATTTTGGATAAAATCACCCTTAAATCACTCAAATTTTTCGCAAAGCACGGCTATTACGATCAGGAGCGTGTGGAAGGCAATGATTTTGAATTGGATGTAACCGCCCGGGGTAATTTTAAAAAAGCTATTGAAGGGAACCGGCTGGATAAAACGTTTAACTACGAAATTGTTGAAGAAGCTGCGCGAAATGTTTTTTCCGGCCCGGAAGAAAAATTGATCGAAACCCTGTGCCATAAAATCGGTGAGCAGATCTTCGAAAAAGCCCCTGATATTAAAAAACTAAAAGTATCTGTCAGAAAAATGAATCCGCCGATTCAGTCACCTGCAGCTTATGCCGAAATTACGATGTCATGGAAACGGTAACCGTTGCAGTTGGCAGCAATCTCGGCAACAGGCTGAAAACCATCCGGAAGGCAGGAGAATTTTTATCCGGGCTTTCTGTTTCTCCGATAAAAAAAGCTTCTGTTTGGGAATCGGAACCGGTTGGCAAAGCAAAATACCGTTTTTATAACACCACGGCTGAAATCTCAACTGAACTCTCTCCCGCACAGCTCCTTGAAAAATTGAAATCCTTTGAACAGGCCTGCGGCAGGGAAGAAAATCCCGTGCGATGGGGACCCAGAATTCTGGATTTAGACATCATCCGGTACGATAATTTGGTCATGCAAAACGAAGAGCTTGTCATTCCCCACCCCGAATACTCAAAGCGGCTGTTCGTACTCCTGCCGATGGCTGAAATCAATGAAACGTGGCTTGATCCCATCACGCAAACTCCGATATCAGAAATGATTAAAAATGCCCCTGAAATTGACATCCAAAAAACCGATTTAAACTGGTAAATTGAGGGCAGATCAAATGCACACAAACCGAATTTCGTAAAATATGCCCAATCAGTTTGATTTTATTGCTATTGAAGGTGTGATCGGCGCCGGAAAAACAACGCTTGCCAATCTGCTTGCCGAACGGAACGGGGCTCAAGTTGTACTGGAGCAGTTTGAAGAAAATCCGTTTTTGCCCAAATTTTATGAAGACCGTAAACGTTATGCCTTTCAAACTCAGCTTGCTTTTTTGGCAAGCCGGTTCAAACAGCAGCAAAAAATGACAACCCGGGATCTGTTTGACCAATTTGTGGTTTCCGATTATATCTTTGAAAAAGACCGTATTTTTGCCCGGTTAAACCTCGATGATGATGAACTGGCTCTGTATGACAATATTTTCGGAATCATGACGGGAATTTCTGCAAAACCCGATCTTGTTATTTATCTTCAAAGTACAGTCGATCGTTTATTAAACAACATTGAAAAGCGAGGCAGAGACTACGAGAAACATATCACTCCCGATTATTTACAGGAGCTGAGCGATGCATACAATCAGTTTTTCTATCATTACAATAAAGCACCGTTAATCATTATTAATTCAACACAGATTGATTTCGTAAACAATCCGGATCACCTTTCGTACATCGAAGAACAGATTTTTGAACAACCCATACGAAGCAATACTCACATCCATATTATTCCAGGCCAATGATACGCTGGTTACTTATAATACTTTTTATCTATTTGGTTATCCGAATTATCCGGGGGCCAAAACAAAGAAAACGACCGTCGATCCGATTCCATTTTGGCAATTTTCAGAACGGCAGGTCGAATCGGACATCAACGCAATCAAAACGACCCAGGCTCGATGACATTGAAGATGCCGAATTTGAAGATATAACCGAGAAAGCTAAAGAAGAGGACGATTCATGAGTTTTGAAGAAAAGCACAAAGAAGGATATCAACTGCTCCATGATAAAGATCTTGACAGAAGCCTTGATATAGCCAGAGAGCTGAAAAAAATAAAACCGGACGCATCCGAAGGTTACACCCTCGAAGCAGAAGTGATGCAAAAGCTGAACCAGTGGGAGGCCAGCATCTCATCGCTGAATGAAGCCATCGAAATTGACGATGACTCCGCAAGACTTTATAATTTAAGGGGATACGCTTATTTAAATACCGACAAACCGAAAAAAGCTAAAGAAGATTTTGATAAAGCCATTGCCCTTGAAGACCTCCCATCGGCCCACCGTAATCTTGTTCTTTACAAACTGATGTCGGGCCAGGGGGAAGGGGCCATCACCTATCTGCTCGACAGAATTCGCACCGACCCGCGTGATGTTGAAAACTGGATTTTGATGGGAGACATCATGAAAAAAGGCGGCCACGATGCCAAAGCCAAAACCTATTACGAGCAGGCTCAAAAAATGGCTCCTGACAATGAGTATGTTAACGAGCTGTTGAATGGCTAATGAAATTGGGCAGGCCTGTCAGGCTTCCAAAAGCTGACGGGCCGTGCCAAATAGCTTATTTCAGGTTCACAAACTGAAGCGGAATGCCAAAGTTTTTCCCTTTCAGGTGCTGTATCACTTCCTGAAGGTCGTCAATCTTTTTGCCGGATACACGAATTTGGTCATCCTGAATGGCAGGCTGAACTTTCAGTTTTAAGTTTTTGATCTCTTTCACAATTTTTTTAGCCGTATCGCGGTCAATCCCTTCTTTGATGGCCGCATCCGTTTTTACATGCCCCTGGCTGGTTCCCTCCTCAGTTTCAAACTCCAGTGCTTTTGGCTCAAGTCCTCGTTTAATAAAGTGCTTAATCAGCATTTCCTTCACTGCTTTCAGCTTCATGCTTTCGGCAGCTACAATATGAATGCGGTTTTCCTTTTTCTCGAAGTTAACATCGGTGTGAAGTCCCCTGAAATCGTACCGGGTAGATATTTCCTTCAGTGTATTATTCACGGCATTATCAACTTCCTGAGCGTTTATTTCATTTACAATATCGAATGAGGCCATAGTGATTTTTTTTTGATTTTTAATGTTTACAAGAAGTTAACGATATTGAGCATTAATTGACCATAGAAACGACTATTTGATGGATATTGAATCGCTTATCGTTCTGTTTGAAATATTCTTTCCCGTTTTAGGCGTGGTTTTGATTGTTATTTTGGCCAATACTTATACCGGAAAAAGAAGGTGGGCTGTACTGATTTTCGGGCCGGCAATTTTACTGGCACTTCAATTTCTGTTCATCAAATTTAACTGGATTGACGGAAATCTTTTAACCGTTGCAATATTTGGGCTGTTTATTATGGCAGGTTATTATTATTACATCATTCTGATCATTATTGGCCTTGCCAAAGGCTGGAAATACTGGAAGGAAAAGAAGAGGGCTTCACCCTGATCTGAAAAAACATCTATTCTATCGAAACAGCATCCAGGGCGAAATTGTTGAAGGTGACGCGGTTATCCTCGTTTTGTGTGCCGTCGTCCACATCAAACCGGATTCTGATTTTAAAATCGGGATTGTTATTTGTCGTATTGATTCCTGAAAAATCCACTTCGTACGGCAGATATTCACCGGTAATCAAATCCTGTTCAATCTCGCTTGCAGATAAACCGGTGGTAATCCAATTCTCGCCATCATCTGTTACGGAATAATCAATTCTCAATCCATTGGCCGCATCCTCATCCATGGCCGCAAATGAGAATACAGGATCTTCGTAACCTGTTGTGGGCAAATGAAAAATCAGCATATTTTGCCCGGCGTTGCCGAGAAACGGGTCCCTTACCTGAATTGCCCGCATACTGTCTGAAATTGCTTCATACGATTGATTTCCGTTTCCTTCAGGCCGGTAGTTAATGGCTGTTGGCTGGTTTCGCCGTTCCATGGAGGCATCCCTGCCGGTGTTGGGATACCCGGCCAAGGCAGACCGGTATTCAATAAAAGCCGTTCCCGTACCGGCAGTGAAATTTGCATCGATCGTTTCCAGTTCGGTATCGTTCGGTAAACTTACATCAAAATGCCAGAAATAGGCCAGCTCTGCAGAGGGGGGATCTGTGTCACCGTTATCATTTCCGTTTTCCGGATCCGAATCAACAGAGTCGGAACAGGAAAGCATAAAAAGTGAAAACAAAAAAGTGGCAAATATGGTGTAAATCTTCATAATATTTTTTGATTGATAATAAGTCTGTAATCGGGTTGTAAAACATGAACCTTACAATCTTCCGCGGAAGGCGATGTATAATGAACCAAGTTAACAACCGTATTACACTTTAGAAAGCGAAAGGGGTTTCCTGTTTATCAGGATGTAAGCGTAAACGTCAGCAGATAAATTACCATTGTTATTTGAGTGAAATAGCTCTAATTTTAAAATCTGAAAAAATCGGGGCGTGGTCCCGAAGACTCGGGAGTAGCGCATCCCGACAGGCGTGTAGGGAGGGTCGCTTGACTCATTCAAAGGTATCTTTGATGGATCACGATTCTGAACGAAGTTTTTTATTTATTGACAGACTCGGGGCGTGGCGTAGTCCGGTAGCGCACTCGGCTGGGGGCCGAGGGGTCGCAGGTTCAAATCCTGTCGCCCCGACTTT
>SL_3KL_010_SEDDRAFT_10002661_pt1 | contig 16298 bp, 15 predicted proteins | sample SodLakKL_010_SED_2_FD_10381 | JGI IMG/M metagenome (IMG submission 10381) | reverse complement strand
GCGGGATAGCTGCCGCCCCCACCGGTGTGATCTTCCAGCCTGAACCTGAAATCGCCCTGACTGTCAGACAATCGAACCGCAGCTCGGGTTCGGAAAGTGAGTTTCTCACTGATATGATAGCTCAACCCGTATCGTGCTCTCAGATTTAAAGTGTGGCTGATATCACTCGAACCATCGCGATTAGTGCTGTTTACGTAAGAATAGACCGGCCTAAGGTCGAATCGTTGCTCAAACAGATCGGATGGAGGATCAGAGCTTTGAAATGCAAACAGTCCCACAGGTTGCAGGATTATGATTAAAATAAAGCCCATTAAAAACCCGATCTGATTATTCATTCTATTCAATATCATTCACTCCCACCTCCTCGCCTGCTGTAAACGCTTCATTTCTCCGGAATCGATCAACTCCTGAAGACGGGCATTTCTTTTTATGGATCTGCTGGTAAAGTGCCACTCACCGCAAAATTCACACTGATAGACATCCTGCGGACCCTGATCGGGAGGGAAGTTGCGGTAGATGCGGATATCAATCAGCGCTGTCTCCGCAAGACTTTTTGTGCTGTAGCTGTTTTTACCGGTTTGGCATTTCATCTTTTCAAGTTCGAAGATTTTTCCACAACTCACAAAAAACGTTACAAAAACCAAAATGGTTTTGTTGATCTAACAGCCTAAGTTCGTACAATTTGTAATCATGCTTAAAAAACTCCTTAACCCCAACATCATACGCATTTTTCTGGCTGCGGGACTTTTGTTAGCCGGCGTTGCCCATTTCCTCTACCCGGAGGAGTTTATAGCCGCAGTACCGTCACCATTCGAAGATGGTGCTTTTTGGGTCTACTTTACCGGCGTTGCTGAAATTCTGGCCGCTATCGGCCTTTTGATCCCGAAGTTCCGCCGGCTCACCGCCTGGACGCTGGTCATCTACTTCATTGCACTTCTTCCCGCACACGTAGAGATGCTGCTTATTGATCATGAGATTTTCGGAATCAGCGACGATCGCTTTATGATAGCCCGGATCTTCTTCCAGCTCGTCCCGATATGGATGGCGTGGGTATCGCGCGAAACGGATGTAGAGGGCATCTGGGCAGGGCTCGACCGCTTTGATCAGCTTCTGAAGGAGCGATGGAATCAGCCTTACAGCTGGCACTCCCGATGGCTGCTGGCCGCCGCTTTCTATAACACTGCCTTCGGGATCTGGGCCGGACTCTTTCCCCAGCAGGCGTTTCAGCTTTTCGGGATGGACACGGGCGCACCACTCTTTCTCTGGCAGACCATCGGCATGATTGTGGGTGTGTACGGCATTGGCTACGGAATTGCCGCCCTGAACGAGCAGAAGCATCTGCCCATCGTACTGGTCGGCCTGCTTGGCAAGATCTTTGGCCCGCTCGGTTTTGTGTATACCTACTTCAGCGGAGATATCACGCTGTCTTTCGGCATCATGATCATCCTGAACGACCTGATCTGGTATCCCGCTTTTTTTGCGATCACCATCCGGTTTTTCAGAAGTGGTCCGGTACTTTCAAGACTATCCTGAAAACTGCTATTTTTAATAAGAATCTAAAGTACAGATGAGCATTGGCTGGAATTTCGATAACACCTATCAAAAGCTGTCGTCCGATTTCTATTCACGGGTTGAACCGATGCCGGCTGAGAAGCCAAAGCTAACCCTGCTGAACACCCGATTAGCCAAAGAGCTGGGGCTCGATTTTTCCGATGCCGATCCTGCTGATCTCGCCTCTCTCTTCACCGGCAACCGGCTTCCGGACGGAGCTCAGCCCATCTCCCAGGCCTATGCAGGGCATCAGTTCGGTCACTTTACCATGCTGGGCGACGGCAGGGCAATCGTCATTGGTGAGCACCTCTCCCCCGATAACAAACGATTCGATATTCAGTTTAAGGGAAGCGGCAGAACACCCTACTCCAGGTCGGGCGACGGACGTGCCACGCTATACTCCATGCTCCGGGAGTATCTGATCAGCGAGGCTCTCTACCATCTTCGCATACCGGCATCGGGCAGCCTCGCCGTGGCAGAGACCGGAATGCCGGTTTACAGAGAAACTGTGCATCCCGGTGCCGTACTAACGCGCGTGGCATCCAGCCACATTCGTTTCGGCACTTTTGAGTTTGCGGCCCGGTTTTTATCACTTGAACAGCGCCTTGAACTTCTCAATTACACCATATCGAGACACTATCCCGATCTTGCTGATCACGACAATCAGGCTCTGGAACTGCTCAAGCGCGTAGCGGAAAAGCACCTGAATCTGGTAACCGAGTGGATGCGGGTCGGCTTCATTCACGGTGTGATGAACACGGACAACATGAGCATCAGCGGTGAGTCGATCGACTTCGGGCCCTGCGCATTCATGAACGGTTTCAACCCTGCCACTGCATTCAGCTCAGTTGACATGAACAAGCGGTACGCATTCAGCAATCAGCCCGGCATTGCGCAGTGGAACCTCGCGATCTTTGCAGGCACGCTTCTGCCATTTATTGACAACGATGAAGAGAAAGCACGGCAAGCAGCACAGGATGTGATTTCGGCCTTCGAGCCCCGGTTCAGAGAGACGTGGTACCGGATGATGGGCAACAAGCTCGGGTTTCAGCATGTGGGACCATCAGAGACAGAACAGATCGACCGGCTCATCTCCTGGATGGAGAAAACTGAAGTCGACTACACCAACACCTTTTTGATCATCGCAAATTGTGACCGGAAACCCGCGCATTTCAAAACGGATGAGGAATTTGATGCCTGCCATAAAGAGTGGACTGAGCTGATCAACAGAGATCATGACGGACTTGAAGAAGCTCGCAAACAGATGGCTGAATCAAACCCGATCGTTATTCCAAGAAACCATCTCGTGGAAGAGGCGCTGACGGAAGCCTCCGCTGATGGTAATTTTTCAAAGTTCCATTCACTTCTGGACACCCTCAGTAAACCTTATCAAAAAGAGTGGAAAACCGAAGATCTGCAACAGGTGCCTGCCGGTTTTGATGAGGAGTACAAAACCTATTGTGGTACGTAGGTTTTCAATCAATCAAACAAATCGCATCTGCCTGAAGTGTAACTCTTTTTTACCAGATTACAAGTATCAGCTTTGATTGTAAAAATCACAAAGTTAAAAGCATAGCAAATTCATGATTGAAGTTGTACATTCCGTGATTAAAACTCAGTTACCTTTTAATGAGTATGATCAGGTATATCACTAATTACTTTCTGAGAACAGAGAGTTATTCTTCAATGCGTTTTGTTTTTGAGATGTATTTAATTGCCATTCTTACCAAAGTAGTTGTGATTCTTCTCTCAATTACCGCTATTGTTGTTTTTGAGCCACTTGAAACTCTATTTTTTGGAGAGTTGGATGATGAAATCACTCAGTTTGCAGGGCTATCATGGATCGAAAGTCTGTTAATTTATATTATGATTCAACCCTTCCTTGAATCTATAATTGGGCAGGGTATTCCAATATGGTTGCTTTCGAAAATTACAAGCAGCAGGTTGATTTATGTTATCTGTAGTTCAATATGGTTTACATTCTTACATCTTAGTGTAAGTAAGGTGATTACTTTTATACTTGTAATCTTTTTTGCCGGTGTGATTTTTGCCTGGTGCTTCACTGTTTACAAAGAAGAAGGGTTTTGGAAAGGGATACTAATAGCAACATATGTACATGTATTATATAATTTCACTTTTTTTATTAGTTACTATGTAGTTCCATGATAAATTATTATTTCCTTAAAATCTCACAGTCTGAAGGCTGCTAATTCAACTTTTTCAGCAGAAGTTTCATGGGTGCTTTTATGCTGTTATGTTCTCGCACAGCAAAAAGTAAACTTCAAAACAAAGGTGTAAAAGAGCTCTTGGCCAACACCAGATTTACATATGGCTCGAAAACTCAACACCCTTTTTGGCACAATAGGTTTTCAGCGCGTTCAGGATCTCATCTGTCCGCCCCCTGATGAGCCACGGAATCTTCATCGAGCCGGTTATCCCAGAGGTTCGGTATATGAACTCAATCTTTGATTCGTGATAGGTCAGGCTCTCAATCTTGTGCCATTTTATCACTCTGCCCATCGCTACTTTCGGTTTTTTAATGCCTTCATCATCAATTAGAAGATAACCAAAACGAGGTTTGGGACTTCTCATGTTTGAAATACCCAAGAAAAGTGCAATAAAAGCGATCAGAACTACATGATATTGGAAGCTGAGATCATTCAGATACTGATAAGCAGAAACGATCAAGAGAATCACAGCCAAAATAGTTGCGCCTCGATTCAAGTATCGATCGACTTTTTCTGCCTTTTCCGGTTTGATCTCGATTGCGTCCATTTATCTCTGTTCAATTAACTCTTTATGAATCATTTTCCATTTACAGCGATGTTTGAAGTCAGCTTAGACAACATTATTAATTGCAGGTTTATGGATCCAATTTCACTGTAATTTTTTCACATTGCAAATACAATCTAATCAGTTGAAACAATGTTTTGCAAAAACCTTCTGTGGACTTTAAAATACCTATTTTAGGTTTGTTTTGCGCCAATTTCACTCCGGGGCCAACTGATGGGTCTTCCTAACCCGTCACAGCCCGCAGATGCAGCGTGCAGACGGGCAAGTTATCCAAACCTTCGAAAAGTAAAGTCTCTAAGTGGCCTAAAGACAAACTCACAATTGACTCGAAAACTCAACACCCTTCTCGGCACAATAGGTTTTCAGCGCGTTTTGGATCTCATCAGTCCGGCCTCTGATAAGCCACGGGATCGATATCGAGTTTTTCATAGCGTGAGGCCTGAATCTGAACGCAATTTCCGATTTGTGATAGGTCAGGCTCTCCAAATTATCCCATTTTAGCTCTGTGGAATCCGCCGGACCGGGTTTTTTAATCCCTTCATCATCAAACATCAAGTACTCAAATCGAGGTTTTGAATTACGTAATCGTGAAATACCAACGAATAATACGAGCAAAGCGGTAAGAACTGTGCTGAACTGGAATCCGAGATCATTCAGATACTGATAAAAGGAAAAGATCAGCAAAGCCACAGCCAAAATAGTTGCGACATGTCCAATGTAGCGCTCCAGGGTTTCAGCGGTTTCCGGCCTGATTTCAATTGAGTCCATTTATCAGTGCGTTTATTTCATATTTACCAATAAATCGGCAGGCTCTTCGGTATCCGAAGTCTGCTCATTCAACATTTTCAGCAGCAGGTTCATGGATGCTTTAATGCTGTAATGTTCACGTATTGCATAAAGTAACATAATAAATGCAATGGAGAAGTAGCTCAGGGCCAACACCAGATTAAAAGATAGAACTTCAGTTCCGTAGGCATGTTGCGCGGTGTACATAACACCAAGAACAAAGAACATTGCAGAACAAAACAGAACACCCCGAAAATTCTTGCGGGATTTTTCGAGCTGGTCCCTGGCAAATCCCGCGTAATCTTTTTGCTTCAGTAACTGTTTGTCTTTGTACAGAAAAAGCCACGAGGTAGTGTTGAAATGCTCTTCAAAAAACTGCTCAATCATTTTCTCAGACGGCATGGAAACCCTCCCTTTCTTTGGTTTGAATAGATGAAAAGTTTACTCCTGAGTAGCTGCAGTGATGAGTAATGGCTTCATGAATCTGCGGTATTTTTCTTCTCAACAAAAATGGTATGCGGATGGTATCTCCGGCCCCGGTTTTTTGAAATGTGACGCTTATTCTATTTTTGTGAAGAGCTACATCACGCAAATCGGCCCACTTAAAGGATTGATCCCAATTACTGTTTTTTGTGAATATCCCATTTTCATTTATTATGATCGACGGAAAACGCAGGGTAAAGAAACCTACGATAAAACCACCCAGTGCAATTCCCCACAGAAGTCCGCTTAAAAAAGCAGGCAAAGTGATATTGAAAAGCCATATTCCGGAATAAAACAAAAGGATCCCTAAAAGGGAGGCAATGTACGCCCTCTTGTATTTAGAATTTTCTACTATTACTGTTTCCATGATTCTATCTTATTTCAATGGAATTGAATTCTTCTGGCCGAATTATCCAAAATTTTGATGAATTCTGCCAAATTAAAAAGAAGGTTTCGCGGGCTATAAGCTTGTTAAACAAATCGTTCATCATCAACAGGACTTTATGAAAGCTTTCAAAATCATCGCACTTTTCTTTGCAGGGCTGATTGCGCTTCTGCTCATACTGCTGCTCAGTATGGTCCGCCCCGACATCCCGGCCGAAAAGCTGATGGACAGCTACACCGACGAAACTTCCCTGTTTCTCGATATCGACGGCATGCAGGTGCACGTACAGGATGAGGGCGACGGCCCTGTCCTTCTGCTTCTGCACGGCATGTTTGCCTCACTGCATACATGGGACCCATGGACCGAAGCTCTGTCGGATCAATTCCGCGTGGTGAGGGTGGACCTGCCGGGGTTCGGATTGACCGGACCACATCCTCAGGGCGACTATTCACTTCGGGCATCCATGTACCTGCTGGAATCGATTCGCGAAGAGCTCGGGATTGAACGGTGGACCCCGATCGGCAACTCCATGGGCGGCGGACTTGCACTGAGCTACGCTCAGCTCTACCCCGGTCATACCGATAAGGTGGTTCTCTTTAACGGCGGTCGGCTTTTAACATCTGCCTCAACTCCTGCTACAGCGGAACAAGAGCCCGAAGAGAGAACGTCTAATACCCAAACCGATACGGCTGAGAACGGCGAATTAGCAGAAGCACGTCAAACCACTGCCGCTACAGATGACCGGCAGTCCCTTGTTCTCCGTGCTCTCGGCTCTCCAACACTGCGAAACGCACTCAGCGTGCTCACGCCGAAATTCATCATTCAGGCATCGCTGAAGGAGGTTTACGGTGATCCTGACCGTCTGCAGCCCGAAACCGTGACCCGCTACTATGAGCTCCTCAGGCGCGAGGGTAACCGTCAGGCCTACCTGAACAGAAGGCAGCCGCAACCCAGACAGAGGGTTGACCTCCCCGAACTCCCGGCATCTACCAGCATCAACGAGTCAGAAATCCCCGTGCTGATTATCTGGGGCCGCCGGGATTCGTGGATACCCGTTCGAACCGGCTACAGACTTAATGAAGCCATCACCCGCTCAGAACTGATCATTTACGACGATCTCGGCCACGTGCCGATGGAGGAAGATCCCGCGCGCACCATTGCAGATGTGAGGGAGTTTTTGAGCCGGCACTCTGAAAAAAACGTCAATTAAATCCCTGTTTTATCCGGCAGCATCCCACAAAGGTTTACCCAAAAACTCAGAAAGCTTTTCAGCATCACGCCGGATCTGCCTCTTTCCGCCATGCCGGATTACATTCACTCGTTTGGTATCAGCAAATACAAAATTCATTTCATAAATGTAGTACGATCTTTTGTCACTTCTCACGTACTGTGAGATCAACTGTATGGCATGAACATCACTAAGCCTTAGCGCATTGTCTGAGGTCTCTGTGCTGTTTCCCTTATCTTTCTTTCCTCCCTTCCAAAATCGGCCGCTAAGCTTATCAAATACTGTTTTTTTTGACATATTCCGGTAGCTGAAAAATCCAACCGCGACAAATACCAACCCAAACGCTATGGCAATCAAGGATAATTTTTCAAAATCCGGATCGCCTGACTGTTGGCCCACGGCAATAATTGTGGCTGGAATGGAGAGGCCCGCTATCACAAAAAGCAATCCGAACATCTTGCTTTTCAAACTGGGTTGAAACTCCATTCGTGAAGGGCCGGCTTCAACCAGCGTGTGCGTTTGAAAGTTACTTCCACCCGACTTGAGGGGTGTCCAACGAATTTGCTCTGCAAGCGGATCATTAAACCGGGATGCGTCAAAAGTAATGGCATTTTTTCCCTGTATAATTTGCTCCTTAATACTTCTGATTTTGTTAAGCATAATGAATAAGTCTGTTAGTTAGCAGATGACCGGTTTTAATACTTTCCGGATGTGACGTCATCTATAGCAAGATGAATGCCTTGTTTTCTATAGCGTACTCCTAAAACAAAATCTGGAGCTCTTTACAAGTTTTAATAAAAAACTGAAGCTATTTGATTCCCCTTTAAAATACCCGAAGAAATTCGCGCCATTTGGTTTGAGCTGACACCCTGCAATCTGAGTTCTGTATGGAAACAATTACCCGCCTGATTGCGATGGCACCAATTCTCTTCTATCCCTAACCTCAACTTCTCTCGTCCACACCTCCGGTGTGAGACACACGCCCCGCACCTCCGGTGCGAAACATTTTGGAATTTGACCACGCGCCTCACCTCGCCAAACCATCAACACACCCCTGCCCGTTGAAAGCCTCGCTTCGCGAACTTTCGCCGGGCTGTCCCCTCTCCCCAACCCCTCTCCCGCTGGAGAGGGGTTGAGTGTTGTTTGCTGTAAAACACTTTTGTTGTTTATAAAACAACAAAAGTGTATTTTACTATCAAACAAATATTCTATGATATTAAGATCAACACTTGAAGAAGTTGCAGAAGCACAAATGAGCAACTTGCTGCAATTGGATGCAGGGTTAAAAAGGCATCAGTTAGAAAAACTGCCCGATTTATCCTCTCACGCGCTTATCATCTCCGGCGTAAGGCGATGCGGTAAGAGTACGCTGCTGCACCAATGGCTGAAAAACAAGCATACTGAAGCTTTTTACCTGAATTTCGAAGATCCGCGCCTGTACGAAATGGAGCTGAATGATTTCACCCGGCTCGATGAAATCATCAGAGACAAAGAGTCTAAAACTCTTTTTTTTGATGAAATCCAGGGTATAGAAGGATGGGAGCGCTATGTCCGCCAGAAACTGGATGATGGGCTGAAACTGGTTATCACCGGTTCAAGTGCCTCACTGTTGAGCCGGGAACTGGGTACAAAGCTGACCGGCAGACATATCATGAAGGAACTCTTTCCTTTTTCCTGGAATGAGTTTTGCGAATTCAGGACACTTGAACGTTCTGAAACCTCTTTGAGAGAGTATATGAAGACCGGGGGTTTTCCTGAGTATGTAAATACAGGAAACGATGATATTCTTCACCAGCTTTTTGAGGATATACTACTGCGGGATATCGCTGTTCGATATGGTGTGAGGGATGTGAAAACACTTCAGCGCCTGGCGCTCTACCTGGTGTCGAACGTTGGAAATCTGGTGACTGGAAACAGGCTTAAGTCGCTGTTTGGAATCGGGGCCACAAGTACGGTAATGGAGTATTTTTCATATCTGGAACAAACCTGGCTGTTGCATTTTATCCCAAAGTTCAGCTATTCGGCACGAAAGCAGTCCATAAACCCAAGAAAAGTGTATGCAATAGATACCGGGTTGGTTAATGTAAACTCAAAATCGTTTTCGGGTGATTCGGGAAGAATTCTGGAAAACCTCGTTTTCCTCCATTTGCGCAGAAGCTTCAGAGAGATCTGCTATTTCTCGGAAAAAGGTGAATGTGATTTTGTGGTTCTTGATAAAAATCAGCCGGTACAAATCATACAGGTTTGTTACGAGCTTTCACCCGACAACCTGGAGCGTGAACTGAACGGATTATTTGAAGCTCTTGAATTTTTCGATTTGGACAAAGGATTTATCGTAACTCAAAACCAGAACGACAGATTCGAGCGAAATGGCAAAACAGCTGAGGTACTTCCCTGCCATCTGTTTTTTGGATAATCATTGGCGCACTTCTCGCCCACACCCCCGGTGTGAGATGCACGCCCCGCACCTCCGGTGCGAAAGAAACGGCAATAACCCTGTTCAATTATCGCCAGACCTCTCTATACTCAACGAAGTAGTCATTTTACTGCTGGCATCCCCGCGGTATGTGCCAATCACCGGCATGGTATTGGCGGGATTATAACTGGCGGCAACCGGCACGTAGAACTCATTCGTGAAAAGGCCCAGGCTTGGATCCAATCCCACCCAGCCGGCCCCGGGCAGGCATGCCTCAACCCAGGCATGAAGCTCATGGCCTTCTTCCAGGTCTTCACTGTAGGCATACCCGCTCACAAAACGGCACGCCACACCCTGCATCCGGAGCATGGAGATCATCATCCAGGCCAAATCTCTGCATGAGCCGCTTTTTTTGTTGAAGCATAGCTGCGGGTCCAGCTCAGACTCTTCCTCGAGCTTTTCATGCGTCCACTTCAGGTAGATCTGATCCAACAACTCAAACAAACCGGCAACCACGTCACCTTTATTCTTTTTGAAAATGGATTTCGTGAAGGAATCCGGTTCAGGATAAAAGGCGGTGTTTAGATACGGAGCAATGAACGGCTTTTTGGTCTCTGAATACGTTAGCCCGCCCGGTTCAAGGATCTGCCAGGGATCCAGGATAAACTTCAGCGGACTATATTCTCCCGCGTTTATCTCAAGAACGATCTCTGCTTTAATTCGAAAACGGTCTGTAAGCTCATTCATCCAAACCTGGAACACCCTGTTGCTTTCAGCGTCCAGCCTTTCTGAATAGCCCGTGGGCTCCGGATCAATGTTCAGATTAAAATCTTCAAGCCGATAGTATGGCCTTGGCAGAGGTTTGAAATTGAGGTAATGAGGCTCAAGAAATACTTCTTCGGAAAAATGATAGCCGGTAGTATGCTTTATTCTCAATTTCATTCATGTTCAGGCTACATCCTGATCAAATAGGCTTGCTTCGGTTTGAAACGTTCTTTGGAGAACCTCTGCCGGCAATTCATTGATCGCTTCCCGGAGTCGATCATGCCAGAAGCGGGAAATCGGCTCAAGTTCTTTCTGCGTAAATCGATTTTCTATAATCGAATATTGATTCCGTTTCAGCACAACCGTATCGATCGGATAATCCACATCGTTCACCGACAGCCGGGTTGCATCGAACGAGAGAAATGCGCATTTCAGGGCATATTCCATGCTTTCGTCATAGGTTAGCGAACGGCGAAGAACAGGAGTGCCAAATCCCGAGTTACCGATAATGGCATAGGGTGTGCCGGATTTTATTTCAATCCAGTTCCCTTGCGGATAAACCAGAAACAGACAGGGTTCATCATCGTCGGCAAGCTGACCGCCCACAATCGCGTAGAGATTGAAGGTTAACCCAGCATCCTCGATGGCTTTCTTGTCTTCTTTTGCAACCTGTTTGATTTGCTCAGCAAACTTATTAACTGCCTTGTAGAGTTTATTGAATTTGAAATCTTCTTCTTCTACAACTTCCTCAAAATAGGTGATAGCTTTATCGCGCACTGACCGAAGCCCTGATGTCATGATAAAGAAACAGTGATCTTTTGACTGAACCGTGAATATCTTTTTTGCTGTAGTTGTTTCAGTGCCGGAAGTGATCCGGGTGTCGGCAAGGCCGATTAAACCGTCTTTGGTTTTTAAACCGAGGCAGTAGGTCATTCCTGAATATTTTTTTGATTCGTAAATTCCTGATTTAACTTGAAGAAGTTATCGTGAATAGCATCTGATATCTGATTGATTTCAATCTGCAAAGCGTCGAGGTACTCATGCAGCCCGTAGCTTATTACATCATCTACATCCTCATACTCCAGCTTCGACTGCAGAGCCCCCAGTTTTTTTTCAGCGGAGTTGCTGTAGCCTTTGCCTGTAGTGCCTGATAAACTTCTCAGACAAAGTTCGGCATTTGTGAGGCAGAAAAAAATGGATCGCGGAAAATATTTATTCAGAACCAGCAGTTCCACGATGCGAACCGGATCTAATTTGCCGTAAAACCTGCGGTACGTGCTAAAACCGGATACCGATTTTAGCAGCGCTGTCCAGTGTAAAAAATCAAGCGGAGAACCGACCTCATCAACAGAGGGCAGCAGGATATGGTATTTCACATCCAGGATTCGGGAGGTTTTATCGGCGCGCTCAAGATATTGCCCGAGGTGGCTAATGTACCACCCCTCGGTTCTTGCCACGCTGTTGTCTGCAATTCCGTACAGCAGCTGTATGCCATATTTTACCTCCCTGAAAAATTCGGCTGAGTCATCTCTCTTCCAGATCTCGTTATCCAACCCGTCTTTTACGTAGAGATATATTTCATTCAATTTTTCCCAGCTCTCTTTGGTAAGATGTTCACGTGCGATACGGGCATTTTCTCTCGCCTTGGTTATAGACGTGCACAGAGAGTTTGGGTTATTTTCATCAAATGCCAGAAAATAGATGGCCGTTTCCCTGTCAAAATTATCATACTGATCGGTGTAGAGCTGATAGTCGCCGGTGGCCCGTATCAGGGGTTCCCACTGTTCTTTGAGGTTGGGAGGCAGATCCAGCATCAGGTTAAAATTCACGTCGATAAACCTTGAATAATTTTCTGACCGCTCCAGGTACCGTCCAAGCCAGTACACGCAATTGGCAACTCTGCTTAGCATCTCATCATGTTTAGTGTTCCTGTTGAAGCACCCAGGTGTCTTTGCTCCCTCCACCCTGCGATGAGTTTACAACCAACGAGCCTCTTTTAAGTGCAACCCGGGTAAATGCACCCGGAATCACCTCGATCTCCTGCCCGTACAAGATGTAGGGCCTCAGATCCACATGCCGTGGTTCAACCTGAGAATCAGCAAGCGTTGGAACGGTTGAAAGCGAGAGTGTTGGCTGGGCAATATAGTTCCTCGGGTTCTGCTTTATTCGGTTCGCAAACAGTTCGATTTCCTCCTCCGGTGCCCTCGGGCCAATCATCATTCCTACTCCGCCTGCCGCATTGGTTTCTTTCACCACCAGCTCATGAAGATGATCAAGCACATAATCACGATCCTTTTTCTCGCTGCAGAGATAGGTGGGTACGTTTGCCAGAATGGGTTCCTCATCAAGGTAGTATTTGATGATTCTCGGCACATAGGCATATACAGCCTTATCATCAGCCACTCCCGTTCCGGGTGCATTGGCAATGGCTATGTGTCCGTTTTTATAGGCCTCGAACAATCCCGGTACGCCCAGCAGGGATTCAGGATTAAATGCAAGCGGATCCAAAAAAGTGTCGTCAATTCTTCTGTACAGCACGTCAATCTGCTCAAGGCCGGATGTGGTTTGCATGTAAACCTTGTTGTTTTTCACGACCAAATCCTGCCCGATCACCAACTCCACACCCATGGCGTGCGCAAGGTAGGAGTGCTCAAAATATGCGGAGTTGTAAACCCCGGGTGTGAGCAAACCGACGACAGGATTATTTTTTTTAGACAAAAATTCGAGCATGTTCAACAGACGGATCGGATAATCCGAAATCGGTGAAACTCCAAGATTGCTGAACAGATTCGGAAATACACGCTTGATCAGTTCCCTGCTTTCGAGCTGGTACGACACCCCTGACGGGCATCTCAGATTATCTTCCAGCACATAGAACTCGCCGTCACGATCGCGGATCAAATCGGTACCGGTGATATGGCACCAGATTCCCTTTGGCGGTTTCAGGCCAATGCACTGCTTCAAATAGCCCGGGCACGATTCAATCAGATCCGCCGGGATCACCTTGTCTTTCAGAATTTGCTGATCATTGTAAATATCATCGATGAAGAGGTTCAATGCGTAAATTCGCTGCTTCAGGCCCTCATCAATCCTCTTCCATTCTGTAGCATTAATGATTCTGGGAATGATGTCGAGATGCAGAATTTTTTCTATCCCCTGCTTATCGTGATATACGTTGAACGTCATGCCCATCGCCATCTGCGCCTTATCAGTGGTGAACTGAAGCTGTTTCAGCTTCTCAACAGGGATATCCTTCAGCGTTTCAAAAAAAGGCTTGTAATGCAGACGGCAGGTTCCATCGGGAGCAAACATTTCGTCATAGTGTGTATTGGAATCGTATTCAGCCGCAAACATTTATTCAAAAGTTTATTTATTCACAACGGTCTGATATATGATTTAATTAATAAACAGTCAACCTATTTTTAAATTTTTTAGGGTTTGGGTTAACAGTAATAAAGATATTTATCGAATATGCTTTAGATTATATTTAAGTAGCAAACAGATATTTTACAATTGCTGATAAACAGCAACACATATAAAAAAAGCTGCCTTAAATTGAGGCAGCTTTTTAAATATCAACAGATCTTCATTTAGTTTCTGATTGGGAACGGCGGCCGATCCGGCAACTCGAAGCCTTCAGTTTCGAGCAGGCGCAAAATCTCTTCGATTCCGCGATTCAGCTGATCATCTATACCGTCAAATTCCCTGGCTGGATCATTATCAATTTCGATATCGGGATCAACACCGTATCCCTCAATAATCCATTCGTCCCCTTCGATATTAAAAAGTCCATATTCCGGGCGGTTAAGTATTCCCCCATCAACAAACGGAAGTGACCCTCTTATGCCGATAACACCACCCCATGAGCGCATCCCGATCAGCGGCCCTAAGCCATGCTGTCGAAACCTGAACGGGAAAATATCTCCATCAGAAGCGGAGTGCTCATCGAGTAGCGTAACCATTGGGCCGAGCATCATATGCTCGGGGTTTGGCCTTGGCACTACGTTTCGCGGCGCGCTTACCATTGCGATTTCACGGCGCAGGCGCTCAATAATCATTGGTGAGACATTTCCGCCTCCGTTACCACGTACGTCAATAATGAGCGCTTCTTTTCGCAGCTGCGGATAGAAGTGCTGTACGAATTCATTTAGCCCGCCCGGCCCCATATCGGGAATGTGAATGTAGCCTACACGGCCGTCAGTGGCCTCGTTTACGATATCAATATTTCGTTGCACCCAGTTAAAGTAGTATAGGTTAGCTTCATCACCAACCAGCCGCACAATAACCTTTCTTGCACCCTGCTCTTGAGGTCGATCATTGACCCTCAGTACTACCGCTTCCCCTGCAAGCCCGATCATGGACTCACGGATGTTGCTCATTTCGCTGGTTAGCTTTCCGTTCACGGAAATGATATAGTGCCCCTCCGGTACACTCGCGCCCACTTCAGAGAGTGGTGAACGGCGACCTGTGACCCAGTTTTGTCCTCGAAGTACTCTATCGATGCGGTAGAATCCATTGCCGGCACGGCTCAGTTCAGCGCCCAGAAGCCCTACCTGTACACGATCCGGCTCCGGAACATCACCACCGCCTACATAGGCATGGCCCACATTCAGCTCACCAATCATCTCGCCGATCACGTAGGTAAGATCGAGTCGATGACGCGCGGCCTCTGCCATTGGGCGATATAATTCATGAATGTGCTCCCAATCTACACCATGTAGATTATCCGCATAGAGAAAATCACGCATCTGTCGCCAGCTTTCTTCAAAAATTTGCAGCCATTCAGCCCGGCGGTCAAGGTTAACCCGCATGTTTTCCAGATTGAGATGGTCGCTGATATCAACAGGGCGGGTCGGCAGTTCGATAATGGCATAACGGTTCTGATGAAAAGCGATCATTTTCTCACGTTTAGCCGATATGATGTAATTGCTGATGGCTCCCAGCTCGGTTTCGGTCTCCCCTTCAATATCATACATCAACATCAGCGGGCGCTGGTCACGGCTGCCATTGCGCATGTAGTAGATACGCCCCGATGCCGCTGTGAGGTTATAATAGTTTGAAGGCTGTACCGGCAACTGTATAATGCGGTCGATGATACCGTCGCGGTCAACAACCACATTCTCACCCGATATTTCAGTTTCGTTTTCTTTATCCTCAGCATTTACCTCATCATTTACCGGGAGGAAGGGGGATGGCGTCTCTTTAGCCAGCGTAATCATATAAATCCGCGCCATATCCTGATAGGCGTGGTTCCACTCTGTCCAGCTGTAAATTGGGTTGAAATCCCTGCTGGAAACAAAAAATAGGTATCGGCCACAGGCACTAAAAGCAGGCCCTGATGAAGCATACCACTTATCGGTAACCGGGAAGGAATCGCCGGAATCGACCGAATATATCCATATCCGCTGCATGCCCTCTACCTCCGGGCGGGTATAGGCAATCCATTTACTATCGGGCGACCAGGTGTAATTGGTAATTTCCCAATATTCGGCCGTGTCAACCGTAGTCACGCGCTTATTATCTGTATTTACAAAGCGGAGACGGTTTTTCTTATCAGTCCAGGCAATCCTTTCGCTATCTGGCGACCACTGAATTGTGTAGTAGTAGGTGTCCGCATCTTCAGTGAGCTGAACAGCATCGCCGGAACCATCCTGGGGACGCATCCAGATTTCGTTCTCACCAGTTTTATCAGAAATGTACGCTATATGATCTCCATCAGGCGACCAATGCGGGTTACGATCATGTACCCCGGTTGACTGCGTGATGTTACGGGTGATGCCGCTTGATGCAGGCACAGTAAAAATATCGCCACGGGCACCAAAAAGAGCACGGTTACCATCGGGTGAAATGCCCCAATTCTGTACCATGTCATGAACCTGAGTGAGTCCGCC